>Ga0207720_100094_pt1 | contig 90539 bp, 82 predicted proteins | sample A23P2SouthBayCA_2_FD_187751 | JGI IMG/M metagenome (GOLD analysis project Ga0207720, IMG submission 187751) | Aerobic enrichment media microbial communities from Eden Landing Ponds, California, USA - A23 E3 (2) (SPAdes) | ecosystem: Environmental > Aquatic > Marine > Unclassified | place... | reverse complement strand
GGCTGTCATCAGCAGCCGCAACACGATCTGACCAGTTGTTTGTCACAGTGGGGGACGAATCGTCCCCCACCGGTCAGTTAATCGATGTTGAGATTCCGTGCACGGATTCTGTCATTCGTAGCTACAGAGACTCATGAGGAGAATATCGTTCGAGTACACTCAGGCGGGCATCCCGGCAGAGCCCGGTCTGGCGTCGGCGTCAACAGGTGGCTCGAGGCTACGAAGCTGGTCGTACGCGCGAGCGGTGGTCGCGAGCGTGTACACCGTGGCGACCGCGGCGACGAGTTGTGTGAGCACGAGGCTGGCGACACCGCCGAGGAAAATCGCCGGAATCCCGGCGGCTCCGTTGACGACGATCCCAACGAACAAGACGGCCACCCCCAGTCCGAACAGACGAAGGCGACGACCGCTGGTTAGTGACCAGCTGCTGCGGAAGCTCTCGGAGAAGTTCTGATCGTCGACTGCGACGAAGACGCTCCAGTAGTAGAGGCTGACGAGGACGAACAACCCCGGAATGAGCAGGAAGACGCTGCCGATGGCGACGAGCAACACGTAGACGATCGTGCCGACGAAGACGTTGAGCGTGGCGATGCCGATCCGTCGGCGGCGGAATTCGCGGGGGATCGTCTCGGTTTCCGTCGACGCGAACGTCCGGAGCGCGACGATGACGGCCGCGATCGTCACGATTCCGATTACCAGCGAAACTAGTCCGGCGGCAAGGGCGATAGCTCCGGACGCAGGCACTGTCCCAATCGCAGGATCGAATCCGGGGGTGGTCACGAGTGCGTTCAGAAGTGCGAGGACGGCGAATACGGCGATGAAAACCAGGCCGTTTCGCTCGGTGGTGCGGGAGAACCCGTCGGACATCGCGTCGGTGATGCTAAAGGGCATACCGTGAAAATACGCGCCCGAGTTAGATATACATGTACTGTCATTCGATTTCACAAAACCAAATTTCAGGATTTCAAAGAGGCCTGAAATGCAGTACTCGAGCCAGCAGCATCGAGTAATGATTCTTCACTTCGTCTGTCGTGTCGACGGTGGTGGGGCAGGTGGACAAGAACCGACATTCGTCCGGCATTCGGTCAACTCGAGCGACGATCGATCACCATAGTGGAACTACTGACGTACGTCACACTCACTGACTCCGGTGGATGCTTGAATTAATCAGTCTCGCATCCGTAGCATCACATATGGGTGCTAGCACAACACACGAACTCGACGGCGTCGGCGTGTGGGGCGGTGGCGTTACGGGCGGGCTAGTCGCCGGGATCGCCATGGGTCTGGTGCTTCACTTCGGCGGAGACCAGATTGAACTGCTCGGCGGCCTCGCAGTTGAACCCGAACTCGCAGTCGGTGCTGGCTGGGCGATCCACCTGATGATCAGCATCGCGTTCGGGCTGGTGTTCGCCACCCTCGTCTCAAGGCCGGCAGTCCAGCAACTGGTGACCGATTTCAGCGACTACATCATCGCAGGGCTCGTCTTCGGTGCCGTTATCGGCCTCTTTGCCGGGGGCGTCCTGTTCCCGTTCGCGATGGAACGTGTCGGCGTGGCCACGTTGCCAATGCCGTTTCTCCCGGTTCCGGGGCTCACAGCGGAGCTATTCGGCGCACTCCTGTTTGGGTTCGGCCACCTCGTCTACGGGCTGGTGCTTGGGGCCGTCTTCGCGACGATCAACGGCATCGCACCGAGCGGCGTCCGCGAGCACGTTCCGGTGCGGTAGCGCGCTCGCGGAGTTCGAAGCTCTTATACTCGAGAGTTGGGTAGATCCGGTAGACTCGCTGGTTCGCGGGCATCAGCGGGCACCTGCACGGTACCGGGCCGCAGGTCGGGATGTGATCCGCGGGGCATGTGCCCCGGTCGGGATTGAACCAGGAAACGCCCGCGGGTGAATACGATGGCAAAAAGCTTCTATTCCCACATCAAGGACGCATGGAAAGACCCCGACGACGGCAAACTCGGGGAGCTGCAGTGGCAGCGCAAACAGGAGTGGCGCAAGCAGGGCGCGATCGAGCGGATCGAACGCCCAACGCGACTCGACAAGGCGCGCGAACTCGGCTACAAGGCCAAACAGGGCATCGTCATGACCCGTGTGTCGGTCCGCAAAGGGACCGCCCGGAAGGAACGGTTCACGGCCGGTCGGCGCTCGAAGCGCCAGGGTGTCAACCGCATCGGGCGGCGCAAGAACATCCAGCGCATCGGCGAAGAGCGCGTCTCCCGAAAGTACCCCAACCTGCGCGTGCTCAACAGCTACTGGGTCGGTGAAGACGGCTCGCAGAAGTGGTTCGAAGTGATCCTCGTCGATCCGAACCACCCCGCGATCGAGAACGACGACGATCTCAACTGGATCTGCAGCGACGACCACACCAACCGCGCGTTCCGCGGGCTCACCAACGCCGGCACGGCAAACCGTGGGCTCAACAACCGCGGTAAAGGCGCCGAGAAGGTCCGCCCGTCCAACACCGGCGGCCAGGGCCGCGCGAAGTAACACGCGACCAGCCGATTTCACGCCGATTTTTTCGCGACTCGAGGCGAGAGCGACTGCTCGAGACAATCGTTGCCGACCGCCGTCTCGACGAGTGGTTCCCGCCGGCTCGAGGCGAGAGATGGACTTATTCCATGGGCCGACATACCGTCGCGTATGGCACGGCACGTTCTCGTGGCAGTTGACGACTCGGCGCAGTCGACCGACGCACTCGAGTTCGCTTGCGAGGAGTATTCGGACGCGACGATCACCGCCCTCTACGTGCTCGATCCGGGTGACTTCTACGCAGTGAGCGGCGTTGAAGGAACGGCGATGGCAAATTACGACGAGATACAGCGCCACCACGAGGAACGCGCCGAGGAGATCTTAGAAGCGGCTCGCGAGCAGGCCGCCGAGCACGACGTCGAACTCGAGACGGACCACGTCGTCGGCAGCGTCTCACGGTCGATCGTCGACTATGCCGACGACAACGATGTCGACCACGTCGTCGTCGGGAGCCACGGCCGGACCGGGGCAAGCCGGATTCTCCTCGGCAGCGTCGCCGAGACGGTGGCTCGCCGGTCGCCGGTGCCGGTGACGATCGTTCGGTGACTGAGACGGGCTGCTATCCCGATTTCCCGGTCGGATCGGAGGGCGGTCGCGGTCCCACTGGCACCGATCGATTGTAACCAGTATGACGATTAGTGTTCGGTATCGATCACGGTCAGCGACCGCTACTGCTGGTCGAAAAGAACGGCAAGAAGCAGCGACGTCGCGGCGATCAGGCCGAGACAGTCTGACTTTCCTGTTCGGACTCGCTCGAGCGCATGTCCAGATCGGCCCGCAGGGCCTCGATAGCGTCTTCGGGGTCGGTCTCGGAGTTGAAGACCCGGTCGAAGCCCAGTTCGCGGAAGAACTTGCGGGTCTCCTCGAAGTCGTCCTGCCCGACGGCGAGGTTACCGCCGATGTAGGTCGTCACGTCGAGGTCAGCATCGGCGATCCGCTGGTGGAAGCCCTCGCAGTCCTGTTTCGCGTGGCCGTAGAGTGACGAGACGAGGACAGCCTCGGCGTCGTTGGCGGACGCGGCTTCGACGAAGTCTTCTTGGGAGGTCTGCACCCCGAGGTTGACGACGTCGAATCCGGCTGCCTCCAGTGCCTGTTCCAGGATGGTAATCCCGACAACGTGAGCGTCCGAACCGATCACGCCGAGGATGACTGTCTTCGTCATGTGCGTACCACCACAAACTGCGGGCACCACCATAAACCTAATGATTAATAATGTGGCACTGGTTCACATGGACTCCACACGAGAGTTACACGCAAGCAGCCGTAGACGAGCCGCTCGGCGGGAGACGGTGGTGATTACGATTATCCCTCGAGTGGGAGAGACTATCCGAGAGAACCAGCCGACCGGAAATCAGACGGTTGTGAGCGCGCCGACCGGTGCGTCGGTGTGGTTGCGGGCACGCCGGATCCCATCTTCGCCGGCTGCGATGAGTGCGAAGACACCGGCAACGTCGGCCTCGGCGGTGTGAGCAATGTCGAGCAGGAGTTCCTGGGTCTCGCCAGATCGGATGAGGTCGTCGACGACGAGCACCGACTCGCCGGGATCGATCGCGGAAGCGGGCAGATAGTAAGTGAGTTCGATCCCCGACTGCAGGCGCTGGCGGGCTTCGATGAACTCCTCGACGGCGGTCTCCTTGCGCTTTTTCGCGTAGGCACAGCGGACACCGTAATAGCTCGCGAGCGCGGCCGCAAGCGTGATCCCGTCGGTTGCGGCGGTGAGCACAACGTCAGGACGCTCGAAGTTGAAGCCATTGGCCACGACCGGCGCGGCCAGATCGAGAAACGGCTGGTCGAAGACGGTCGCGGAGTTGTCGACGTACCCATCGTCGTCGACGCGAATGCGTGCGTCGAGTTCCTCGGCCAACGCCTCCCGGCCGAGATCCTCGACGACCTCGCGTGCGCGATCAGTTCCGGGCAGGACGTGCCCGTTCACGTACCGGTTGAGATCGCCCGCCGGAAGCCCCGTTGTCTCGGCGAGTTCGTCGTACGTTCGCGTCTCCTTTAGCATCCGCAACACGTCGACGGCGCGCAGCTGGAGGGCTGCCTTCTCGGCTCTGTTCATACAGATATGCACGATTCCGCAACTATGGGTATTTCGGTCCGATTTGATCGCTGAATCTGCACATCTATGTAGTCCTTTCAAGCCGAGACCGTGGTTATCTAGTCGTCGAAACACTCGACTCGAGCACCGTCAACCGCGAAAAACGTGTCGTCCAGTCGCTATTGTAGGAAGTCCGGCTCCGTCCGCTGCTCGTCGCGTTCGGCCTCGAGGTGTGCGCGGAAGTCCTCGATTTCGACGTCGTACTCCTGATCCTCGAAGCGGTCACGCACCGAGATGTTCCCGTCTTCTTCCTCGTTGTCGCCGACGATGATCTGGTAGGGCACGCGGTCGTCGTGGGCGGCACGGATCTTGCGCTCTAAGGTCGAGTCGCGACCGTCGACCTCGACGCGGAAGTCGTCGAACTCGTTTGCCACGCGGTGGGCGTAGCCGAGGTTGTCGTCGGAGATCGGCAGCACACGGACCTGCTCGGGCGCGAGCCACAGCGGGAACCGGCCCTCGTAGTGCTCGATGAGCATCATGAAGAACCGCTCGTAGCTGCCATACAGCGCGCGGTGGATCATGACCGGGCGGTGTTCCTCGTTGTCCTCGCCGACGTAGTTCAGGTCGAAGCGCTCGGGCATGTTGAAGTCGAGCTGGACCGTCGGGCCGTCCCACGAGCGACCGATGGCGTCCTCGAACGCGAAGTCGATCTTCGGCCCGTAGAACGCGCCGTCGCCCTCCTCTACCTCGTACTCGTGGCCGTGGGCTTCGAGGACGCTCTCGAGTTGCTCCTCGGCGCGCTCCCAGATCTCGTCGGAGCCGACCGACTTCTCGGGGCGGGTCGCAAGCGCCATCTCGTAGTCGAGATCGAACGTCTCGAGGACGTCCGTGATCATGTCCATGATCTCCTCGACCTCCTGTTTGATCTGGTCGGGACGGACGAACAGGTGGCCGTCGTCGATCGTGAAGGCCCAGACCCGCGAGAGTCCCGAGAGTTCGCCGCGTTGCTCCTTGCGGTAGACTTTCCCGTTCTCGGCGTACCGAATGGGGAGGTCGCGGTAGCTCCAGGAGTGGTCCTGGAAGATGGCGGCGTGGCCGGGACAGTTCATCGGCTTCAGGCCGAACTCGTCGTCGCCGACGTCGAAGATGAACATGTCGTCCTGGTAGTTCTCGTAGTGGCCCGACCGGTGCCAGAGATCCGTCTTGAAGACGTGGGGCGTCTCGACGTAGTCGTAGCCTGCCTCCTTGTTCAGCGTCTCGACGAAGTCCTCGAGTTCCTTCAGGACGGTCTTCCCGGCGGGGTGATACAGCGGCAGCCCGGGGCCGGTAACGTCCTGAATCGAGAAGAGATCCATCTCGTTGCCGATCCGACGGTGATCGCGTTTCTCGGCTTCCTGCTTGCGCTCTAAGAAGTCCGCGAGGTCGCTTTCGTCCTCGAAGGCCGTCCCGTAGATCCGGGTCTGCATCGTGTTGTCCTCGTCGCCGCGCCAGTACGCGCCGGCGATCTCAAGCAGTTCGATCGCGCCGATCTCGCCCGTCGAGTCGACGTGTGGGCCGGCACAGAGGTCTTCCCACTCGCCCTGGCTGTAGAACGTGACGGTCTCGTCTTCCTCGGCGAGTTCTTCGAGGAGTTCGAGCTTGTAGGGCTCGTCCACGAGCCGCTGCTCTGCGTCCTCGATCGAAACCTCCTCGCGCTCGATGTCGTAGTCCTCGTCGATGATCTCTTCCATCTCGGCCTCGAGGTCCGCGAGGTCCTCCTCGTCGACGTCGAGGTTGTCGAAGTCGTAGTAGAAGCCCTCGTCCGTCGGCGGGCCGATCGCGAGTTTGACCTCCTCGGCGTCGTATAGCCGTTCGACGGCCTGCGCGAGACAGTGGGCCGCGGAGTGGCGCATCACGCGCAGATATTCGTCGGACTGGTCCGTGATGATCTCGAGTTCCGCGCCGTCGTAGGCCGGTTCCTCTTTGGCGACGAGGTCGCCGTCGAGTTTGCCGGCGACCGTGTCGCTACCGAGGCCGGGGCCGATCTCGTAGGCACAATCCTCGACCGTCGCATCGGCGTCGACCTCGAGTTCCGATCCGTCGGGCAGTACGACCGCTATCTGCTGCTGTGAATCTGATTCTGACATGGCTGTGGATGTGGTGAAAATCCCGGTGGCGTGTCCGCGCCGTCTCCCGCACACTGGTCGACCGGAGCCGACACAATACACGGTAGGTGGGAATTAAAAGCGGGCAAACGCCCCTGTAAAGCGGACACCTACCATCGTGGCTACGCGTAGTCTCGAGCGGGATAAAAGCATTGTGATGGGGCGCCACCGGCAGAACGGTTTTCGCTCCAGGCCAGCTACGTCACGTCGTGGGCTTCGATCCGCCGGGGGACGACGATCCGTTCGAAGACCCGTTCGCGGATGATCCACTCGAAGATCCGTTCGGGAGCGATCCGTTCGAGGACCCGATCGGAGGCGGAGACAGTGACGACGACGATCTCGAGCGGACGTTCAGCGAGATTTCGCGATCGACGCTGCTCGCGTTCGTCGTCGTCGCGGTGCTCGTTCATGCCGGGCTCTTCGGCGCGAGCCTTGGCGTGATGCTGATCGGATTTCGGAGCCAGTGGGTCGGCGGCGGTGCGCTCGCGATCGGCGGGAGCCTCGCGCTGGTCGTCGCTGTCGTGGTGTACCGTCGGTACAGTGCCCGCACGTGAGTCACGCCGCGGTGACTCCGTCGTTAGTCCCGATCGGCCAGCAGCTCCTCGGCGGTGACGAGCGCTTCCATTTCGACGTCTGCGTCCTCGACGTTCTCGCGGCCGCCTTCCTGCCGATCGACGACGACCAGCGCGCGCTCGACGGTCGCGCCGGCGTCACGAAGTGCCTCGATCGCGTCGACGAGGCTCGTCCCCGTCGTCACGATATCCTCGAGGACGACGACTTCCTCGCCCTCCTCGAGTCGGCCCTCGACCAGGTTCGCGGTGCCGTAGTCCTTGCGCTGTTTGCGCGCGATGACGTAGGGAACGTCGGCCGCGACGCTCGTCGCGGCGGCAAGCGGGACGCCGCCCAGCGCGACGCCGCCGAGTTTGTCGTCATCGTCGAGTCGCTCGGCGAAGGCCTCGGCGATCAACTCGAGACAGCCCGGATCGGTCTCGAAGAGGTACTTGTCGACGTAGTACTCGCTGGTGCCGCCGTGGGAGAGTTCGAACTCGCCGAACTGAACGGCGTCGGCCCCACGTAGGGCGTCGATGAGCGCTTGGTTCGTCATTACTCGAGAACGCGGCCCGGACTGAAATAAGCGGTGTGAAACGGGACGCCGAACGCGCGCGTAGTAATTTACCAGGGTTCGTTCTTCAGGCCGAGCTTGTAGGCGATCACGTTCGTCGTCACGTGCAGAATCGGCGTCAGGACGACGACGACGAGGATGACCTCGAGCGTAAACCACGTTTGGAACCACTCAGTCGCCAGCAGCGCGGTCAGTGGCAGGGAGACGACGACGAAATCCAGTTGGTCGAGGCCGGGAAACATCGCGCCGCGCTGGCGGCCGCTCCGGCGCTTGAGAAACGAGGCGAGGATGTCGCCGAGCATCGCACCGCCAGCGAGGCCGAGCGCCGCGAGGGGCTCGAAACTTGGGACAGCGAAGCCAAGCGTGTCGCTTGCGGTCGGCTCGATGACGGTCAGGACGGCCGCGAGTGCAACGCCCGCGAGCGTTCCCATCGCCGTCCCGCGCCACGTCTTTCCGTCGCCGAGCACGCGCCTGTCGCCCCACGTTCGACCGCCATCGATGGGCCGACCGCCGCCGGCTAACACCGCGGCGTTGTTGGGGACGTAGGCGGGCAACATCGCCCAGAACGCGATTACGACTGTCTCGAGTATTGCCATATCCGGCGGGACGAACCGACGTGTCTTAACCGCCGGTGGTTCGGCGGGACGAGAGCCGGGTCGGGGACTCGAACGACGTGACTGCTGCTTGCCCGCTGACGACGGACGCCGTGAGTTTGTAAACAGTATCTGTTACTAATGTACACGAAAAAGTTTTAGCACTTCTGGTAGACTCCTTTTGGAGAGGGTTTGTTAGCATGCCACGAGAGCAGATTTTCGACGAGGCCGAGTACGAGCGTCGGGTTGCTCGGACCAAAGACCGGCTGCGCAAGGCGGATCTCGACGCGATCGTCGTCGCCGATCCGGCGAACATGAACTATCTGACGGGCTATGACGGCTGGTCGTTTTACGTCCACCAGGCCGTCGTGGTCACGCTCGAGCGCGATGAGCCCGTCTGGATCGGCCGTGGGATGGATGGAAACGGCGCACGCGCGACGACACACCTTTCGGAGGCGAGCATTCGGACCTACAGCGACGACCACGTCCACTCACCGTACGACCTCCATCCGATGGACTACGTCGCGGGCGTTCTCGAGGAACTCGGCGTCGACGACGGCCGAATCGGCCTCGAGATGGACGCTTCCTACTTCACGGCGAAGTCCTACACCCGACTGCAAAAGAACCTCCCCGACGCCGCGTTCGAGGACGCGACGCTGCTGGTCGGCTGGGTCCGAATCAAGAAATCCGAGCAAGAACTCGCGTACATGCGCGAGGCCGCCCGTATCTCCGAGCACGCGATGCAGGCAGGACTCGACGCCATCGAGAAGGGCGTCCCGGAGTACGAGGCCGCGGCTGCGATCTACGACGCGCTCATTACCGGCACCGAGGCGTACGGCGGCGACTACCCGTCGATCGTCCCGCTGATGCCCTCGGGCGATCACACCGGCACGCCACACCTAACGTGGACCGATCGGCCCTTCGAGGACGGCGACCCCGTCATCATCGAACTCTCGGGCTGTCGTCACCGGTATCACTCGCCGCTGGCACGCACGACGTTCGTTGGCGATCCGCCGGCGGAACTCGTAGAAACCGCCGAGATCGTCGTCGAGGGACTCGAGGCAGCGCTCGACGCCGCCGAGCCCGGTGTCACCTGCGAGGCAGTCGAGAACGCGTGGCGCGAGACCATCGCCCAGTACGGCCTCGAGAAGGAGGATCGGATCGGCTACTCGATGGGACTTGGCTACCCGCCGGACTGGGGCGAACACACCGCGAGCCTGCGCCCGGGCGACGACACGGTGCTCGAGGAGGACATGACGTTCCATATGATTCCGGGCATCTGGACCGACGAACTCGGCGTCGAGATCAGCGAGACGTTTCACGTCACGGCAACCGGTGCCGAGACGCTGGCCGAATTTCCGCGACAACTGTTTACGACCTAACGTCGTCAGTTATCACGCCCATGAGCACGACCACTCCCCCGGACGAGACGGAATCGGACGAGCGCGACTCGGCGCTGGTCACCGCGCGCCGGCAGTTAGAGCGCGCGGCGACCCATGTCGACGTCGACCCCGGTGTCGTCGAGCGGCTGAAACACCCGACGCGGGTCCAACAGGTGTCGGTGCCCTTGGAGCGCGAGGACGGTTCCGTCGAGGTCTTCACCGGCTACCGGGCCCAGCACGACGACGTTCGCGGTCCCTACAAGGGCGGGCTTCGGTACCATCCGGAGGTGACCGCCGAGGAGTGTATCGGCCTCTCGATGTGGATGACCTGGAAGTGTGCCGTGTTGGACCTGCCCTTCGGCGGCGGGAAAGGCGGTGTCGCCGTCGATCCCAAGTCGTTGAGCGACGACGAGACCGAACGGCTCACCCGCCGGTTCGCCGAGGAACTGCGCAATATGGTCGGGCCGACGAAAGACGTTCCTGCACCGGATATGGGCACCGACGCCCAGACGATGGCCTGGTTCATGGACGCCTACTCGATGCAACAGGGCGAAACCATCCCCGGCGTCGTCACCGGCAAGCCACCGGTCATCGGCGGCTCCTACGGTCGCGAGGAAGCCCCCGGTCGGTCGACCGCGATCATCGCCCGTGAAGCCGTCGACCACTACGATCGTGACCTCTCGAGCACCACCGTCGCCGTCCAGGGATTCGGCAGCGTCGGGGCCAACGCAGCCCGCCTGCTCGAGGACTGGGGCGCGACCGTCGTCGCCGTCAGCGACGTCAACGGCGCGATCTACGACCCCGATGGGATCGATGTCAACGCGATCCCGTCCCACGACGAGGAGCCGGAAGCCGTCACGAGCTACGCGACCGACCTCGCCGACGGAGACAGCGCTCGCCGACTCTCGAACGCGGACCTGCTCGAGCTAGACGTCGACGTCCTAATCCCGGCTGCCGTCGGCAACGTCATCACCGCTGACAACGCCGACGCGATCGCGGCCGACATCGTCGTCGAGGGCGCGAACGGCCCGACGACGTTCGCCGCTGACGCCATCTTAGAGGAGCGAGACATCCCAGTCGTGCCGGATATCCTCGCGAACGCGGGTGGCGTGACGGTGAGCTACTTCGAGTGGCTGCAGGACATCAACCGCCGCCAGTGGACGCTCGAGCGCGTCAACAGGGAACTCGAGGAACACATGCTCGATGCCTGGACCGACGTCCGTGCGGAAGTCGAGGACGGCGGGCTGACGTGGCGCGACGCTGCGTACGTGGTAGCGCTGTCCCGGGTGGCCGAGGCGAAGGAGACCCGCGGGCTCTGGCCGTAACCGACCGCGACACTCGCCCCGCGCAGGTCCCTGTCATGAACTGTTGGAAAGGAAAGGGCTCATGTCCCATCGGGGGTATGATCGGATAATGGCGTCGTGGAAACGGGTATTCGCGAGCGGGCTGATCCTCATCGGGCCGATACTCGTTACGCTGTACGTCGTGTATCGGGCCTACGCGATCGTAGCGGGGATCACGCCGACGGCCGTGGTCGATGCACAGGCCTTGCAGGGCGTCATCGACAACGAGCCGACTCGGGTGGCTATCGCCCACGTCCTTCGGCTTGCGATCTCGCTGACCGTCTTCGTGCTGGTGACGATCGGAATCGGCACCCTGACCCGGACGACGGTCGGTGACCTCTTCGCCCGCGGTGTCGACGGCGTCGCGAACCGCCTTCCGGGGCTCCGGGTCGTCTACAACGCGTCGAAGATCGCCGCCGAAACCACGATCGGCGAAGAACAGGCTCTCCAGGAACCCGTCAGAGTCGAGAGTTGGGACGGGAAGGAGCTACCAGCGTTCAAGACCGGACACACGACCAGCGACGGCCGAACAGTGCTTTTCATTCCGACGGCACCGAACATCTCCTCCGGATTCGTCGTCGAAGCCGAGGACGACCGCATTACTGAAACGGACGAGCGCGTCGACGAGGTGCTCGCGCGGGTCCTGAGCGGCGGGTTCGGTGAGTCGACACATCCACAACTGGCCACCCAGTCGGACCGATCCGAGACGCCCGACGAGGAGTGATCGGTCACACCGGTCTCAGCTCGAGTCGGGCCGGGCCACCGCGTTCTCGAGGTCATCGCCGGTCTCGAGCGCCTCGACGTTGTGCGCGACGATGTCGGCCAGCCGAGCCCAGTGCTTCGGTGTGTGACCGCCGGTGTGTGGGGTGATCAGACAGTTCTCGAGGTCCCAGAGCGGGTGATCGTTCGGCAGCGGTTCGGGGTCGGTCACGTCCAGAGCGGCCCCGCGGATGCCGTTGAACTGCAGCGCCGAGACGAGCGCATCGGTATCGACGATGCCGCCGCGGGCCGCGTTGACGACGACCGCGTTCGGGGGAAGCGTCGCTAACTCTTCTTCGCCGACGAGCCCGCGGGTCAGATCGTTCAGCGGACAGGCGAGGACGACGTAGCCGCTGCGGGAAAACGCCTCGTGGATGTCAGCCTCGTCGAAGCCAAGTACCTCGTCGGTCGGGCCCCCCTTGGACGGCGTATACCGGATGCCGATCGTCTCGACCTCGAACCCCTCGAGACGCTGGACGATTTCCTGCCCGATCGAGCCGAGGCCGACGATCGTGACGGTGCTGTCGGTGAACTCGAACGACTGGAAGTGTCGCCACTCGTCGTTTCGCTTGCGTCGCCAGCCCTCGTGGAGCCGGCGTGCGAACACGAGCATATTGGCAATCGTCTGCTCGGCGATGCCGGGCGCGTGGATCCCGCCGGCGTTCGTGACGGCAACGCCGTGGTCGGCCAGCGCGTCCACTGGCACGTGATCCGTACCGGCGAAGGTACACGCGAACAGCTCGAGCCGGTCGGCACCCTCGAGGAGGGTCGGTTCGATCGTGATGCCGGTCACGACCCGCGCCTGCGGGACCAGTTCGCGCTCCTCCTTTGGCGTCCGCGCGAGCGCGACGGTGTGATCGGGTAGCCGCTCGCGCAGCGTGTCGGCGTACGATTCCATCGACAGTCCTTCCGTCCCCTCTCGCAGAACGACGACGTCTGGATTCGTGTGCATGTGGATCGTCCTCACGTCGCAATGACGCGTTGTCTGACGATTGTCTGCAGTTGACTTATCCTTTTTGTGTATCCGTCGCAAACGACAACTGTGTACAATTAAGATGGTGGGCCACGTCATCGGTCCACATGAGTGAACCAGTGCAGAATCGACTCGTTTCCGTTCGACGGCGTCTCCACCGCCACCCCGAACCCGCATGGCGTGAGTTTACCACCACTGCCAGACTCGTCGACGAAATCCGGGCCATCGGCGTGGATGAACTCGCCGTCGGCCCCGACGCCTACGACCCTGCCGACCGGATGGCCGTTCCCGACGACGAGCTCGAGCCGTGGCTCGAACGCGCCCGCGAGCGCGGTGTAGACGAGAATCTGCTCGAGCAGCTGGCCGGCGGCACCACTGGCGCAGTCGCCGTCTTAGAGCGCGGCGAGGGACCGGCGATCGGCCTGCGCGTCGACATCGACGGGCTGTTCATCGAGGAATCGACCGACGAGGAGCACATCCCAGCTGCCGAAGGCTTTCGCTCGGAGATCGACGGCACGATGCACGCCTGCGGCCACGACGCCCACATGACCTGGGGGCTGGCCGCGCTCGAGGCGATCGCCGAGAGTGACTTTTCGGGACGCTTGGTCGTCTTCTTCCAGCCTGCCGAGGAGACCGGCGGGGGCGGTTCTCCGATGGCGAAAAGCGAGTACGCCACAGGACTGGACTACCTGCTCGCGGTCCACGTCGGCCTCGACCACCCGACCGGCGAGGTCGTCGCGGGTATCGAAAAGCCGCTGGCGATGTGCCACGTCGACGCGACGATCGAAGGGACGTCCGCACACGCGGGCAAAGCGCCAAATGAAGGGGCAAACGCCATGCACGCCATGGGGACAGCGATCGAGAACGCCTACGGCATCCCCCGCCACGCCGACGGGATGACCCGCGTGAACATCGGCAAGGCCGAGGCTGGCACCGCGAGCAACGTCATCGCCGAGCGCGCTCACATGGAGGCCGAAGCCCGCGGCGAGACGACCGAACTGATGGAATACATGAAACGGCGGCTCGAGCGCACGATCCACTCGGCAGCGGAGCTACACGGCTGTCGAGCCGAGGTCGATATGGTCAGCGAGTCGCCCCGCGCCGACAGTGACCCCGAACTGCAGACGCTCGTCAGCGAGGTCGCGGGCGACGTAGCGGGGACCGAGCGCGTCCTGCCCGCCGCCGACTTCGGCGCGAGCGAGGACGCGACGTTCCTCATGGAGCGCGTCCAGGACGATGGCGGCCTCGCCTCATACCTGATCGTCGGCACCGACCACCCGACGAGCCACCACACCCCCACGTTCGACGTCGACGAGCGCAGCCTCGCGCATGGCGTCGACGTGCTCGTCGAGACGATCCGGGAACTCGAGCGTCGGCATCCAGTTCCACGAGAGGACGACGAATGAACGAGGGCAGCGAGATAAGCGAGCCGCCGGTCACCCTGGCAGACGTCGAAGACGCCCAGGCACGCATCGCGGACGTCGTCCATCGGACGCCACTCGATACCTCGCGGACGTTCGCCGAGCTGAGCAACGCGGCCTCGGTCGGGCTCAAACTCGAGAACGTCCAGCGGACAGGGTCGTTCAAGATCCGCGGGGCCTACAACAAAATGGCCCAACTTTCGGACGCAGAACGCGAGGCAGGCGTCATCGCCTCGAGCGCGGGCAACCACGCCCAGGGCGTTGCGCTGGCCGGCGATTTGCTCGATATCGAGACGACGATCGTCGTCCCCGAGGTGACGCCGGCCGCGAAAATCGAGGCTTCCCGCGGCTACGGGGCCGACGTGGTCGTCGAGGGAGACATCTACGAGCGCTCCTACGAGTTCGCGCTCGAGCGCGCTGCAGAGACCGACGACACGTTCGTCCATCCTTTCGACGACGCGGCGATCGTCGCCGGTCAGGGAACGATCGGCCTCGAACTGCTCGAGCAGTACCCCGACCTCGACACCGTGCTGGTCGCGATCGGCGGCGGCGGGCTCATCTCGGGCATTGGGACGGTTCTGGCGGCTGCCGAGAGGGACGTCCGGGTGATCGGGGTCCAGCCAGCGGGAGCCGCCCACGCGAAACCGTCGCTCGAGGCCGGCGAGACCCGCGAACTCCAGAGCGTCGACACCGTCGCGGAGGGAATCGCGGATACGCGCATGCTCGAGACGACCTTCGAAATCGCCCGCGAGGTCGTCGACGACGTAGTGAGCGTGAGCGACCGAGAGATCGCCGCCGCGGTGACCCTGTTAGCCGAACGCGCGAAGACCGTCGCCGAAAGCGCCGGGGCTGCCCCGCTGGCTGCCGCGCTCTCGGACGAGGTAGCTCTCGAAGGTGAGCACGTCGGCATCGTGATCTCGGGCGGAAACGTAAATCTCACCGAGCACGCCGACCTGACGCGGACGGGATTGTGCGAACTCGAGCGCTACGTCGAGGCCCGGCTCGCACTCGATGGGTGGCCGACGGCCGTCGGTGACGTGGTCGAGATAGTCGAAGCCGAGGGAGCCGAACTGGACGTCCTCGAGTGCGCCCGCCGAAGCGCCGTCGACCACCCGAATCGGACGCCGGTGACGATCGGACTCGAGGGAAGCGGGCCTGACCACCTCGCGGGTGTGCTTGAGGTGCTGGCCGCTCTCGATGGTGTGTCGGTAGTTGAACACTCGCTCGAGTGAGCAAGACGAATCTCTGAAACAGTATCCGTTTACCTGGTTGGCGACGAACGCCCGGCGGACGCGCTCGAGCCAGCCGAGAAAACGAAAATCGAACATAGACTCCGACCCGTCAGGCAACCGTTGCGCTCGGACTGACGGCTTTGATCGCCTCGAGAAAAATCCCCATTCCCAACTCGATCTCGCGCTCGGTCGCATCCAGTGGCGGAAGCAGCCGGATCGTCTTCGTCCCACAGCCGAGCGTCAACAGCCCGCGCTCGAGGGCAGCTTCGACTACGGCGGTCCGGCGCTCGGCCGTGTCGAACTCGACGGCGAGCATCAGCCCTTTACCGCGGACGTCCACGACGGAGTCGGGCGCGTCGTCGCGAACGCGTTCTTTTGCCTGCTCGCCGCGCCGGGTCGCGTTGTCGAGCAGATCGTACTCGTCGATAGCCTCGAGCGTAAACGCACCCATCATCGAGCCAAGCAAATCGCCGCCGCCGAACGTCGACCCGAGTCGGTTCTTCTCGTCCGGGAACACTTCGGATCGGGAGATCGTCGCACCGACGCGCAGCGCCTTCGCGCTAGCGATGACGTCGGGTTCGATCGCGTAGTGATCGGAAGCCCAGATCTCGCCGGTACGGCCGATCCCGGCCTGGATTTCGTCGACGACCAGCGGGATGTCGTACTCGCCGGTGACGTCCGCGACCTCCTGCATGAACGCCTCGCTAGGGAAGCGGTAGCCGCCGACGCCCTGAATTGGCTCGAGTGCGAGGAAGGCGATTTCGTCGGGGTCGACGTGGCCGCCTTCGGGCGCGAGCATGCTGCGAAGTTGGGAGCCAGGATCGGCAAAGAAGCCACAGTCGCAACTGGCCGCGTCACAGCCGCGATCCGCACAGAACGGCACCGTCTCGATCCCGCTTATTTCGGGGTAATGGCGCGTGTAGACCGACTTGGACTTCGTGATCGACAGCGTCCCGAGGGTGCGACCGTGGAAACTGCCCGAAAAGGCGACGCCATACGTCGCGGGCGCGCGGAAGTCGTTCGTGATCTTCATCGCGTTCTCCATAGCCTCCGCGCCGGAGTTCGAGAGGAAGACGGTGTCCATGCCGTACTGGCTCGAGACATCGGTGAGTTTCTCCATGAGGTGGCTCGAGCCCGGCACCGTCGATTCCTCGGGGGAGGGGCCAGCGCCGAAGTACATGTCCTGCCCGGCGATTTTCAGCGGTTCGACGAGGTCGAACTCGCGGACCTTCCCGAGGATTTTCTCGTTGTTGTAGCCGAGTGGGGCCGCACCGATGTGGCAGGTGAAATCGAGCAAGACGTTGCCGTCGACGTCGGTGACGAACGGCCCGTCGGCCTCCTGGGTCACGTCCCAGACGAACTCGTGTGAGTACTCGCTGGGCGCGGAGTACTCTTGGTGGAAGTTCACCCACTGCTGGGCGTTCGGCCCCGGAAGCGCGTCAGCGTCGGGTTCCGCCGTGTCCCTATCCATACACAGTTTATGTGTACTACATACATTAAAACTTGTTATGGGTTAGCGAGGAGAACGGGGCGGGGCGGTCGGGTCCCGACCGCAGAAAACAGGGACAGCAGCCCGTTTCAGTCGTCGTCCGACTCGACGGGGCCGCTTGGTCCAGCCGGGGACTCGGGTTCGGTTTGGCTGCTCGAGCCGACGAGCACGGTTTCGTCCTGTAGCAGCACGCGGCCGTAGTTCGACCCGAAGTCCTTGATCAGGGCCAGCATCGAGAGGAAGCAGACGAACGCGAAGGGCGTCCCGGTGATGATCGCCGCCTGCTGGAGCGTGTTTGCGCTGCCGGTGCCGCCGAGGATCATCAGGATGGCGGCGGTCATCCCGAGGACGACGCCCCAGAAGATCCGGTTGATCGTCGACGGACGGGCCTTGCCACCGGTGGTCATCATCGAGACGGCCAGCGTCGAGGAGTCCGCCGAGGTGACGAAGAACGTCGTCACGAGGATCATAAAGGCCAGCATGAAGATCGACCCCATCGGGAACGTCTCGAACAGGATAAAGCCGGAGACCTCCGCGCCCTGTTCGCCGGCGATCACTGCGCTGAAGTCGGCGATCCCGTTGTGGTGGGCCCAGACGGAGGTGCCGCCGACGAACGTGAACCACGGGATGGTCGCCGCAGATGTCGCAACGATGCCTGTGAAGGCGACTTCGCGGACGGTGCGACCCTTGGAGATGCGGGCGATAAAGAGGCCAGCGAAGGGCGACCACGAGAGCGCCCACGCCCAGTAGAAGACGGTCCAGGCGTTCATCCAACTCGTCGCCTCCGGATTCCCTGCACCCATTGGACCGGCACCGGTAAAGAGGCTCATCGAGACGAAATCGGAGATCATCCCGCCGAAGGCCTGTGTGCCGAGCAGAATCAGGAACAGCGTCGGGCCGACGATGAACGTCGCGAACATGAGGAGGACGAACAGCACCATGTTGAAGTTCGAGAGCCGGCGAATCCCCTTGTTGACCCCAAGCACCATCGAAGTGGTAAACAGTAAGGTCATAAATGTCACCACGAGGAGGATCCCGATGTTCCCCATGCTGATCCCCCACTGGTACTCGAGGCCGGTGACGAACTGGCTCCCGATGAAGCCAAGCGACGTCGCAACGCCGCCGATCGTCGCGAAGACGGCGAGGATGTCGACAACCTTCGCGAACGGTCCGTCTAAGTTCTCAGCACCGATAATCGGCGTCAGCGCAGACGACACCCGCAACGGGACGTTATCGTAGTTGTACGCGAAGTAGCCGATCGCGATTCCCATGATGGTGAACACGGCGAGTTGGGGGAGCGCCCAGTGGAACAGCGTCTGCTGGATAGCGATGGTCATCGCTGCGGCTGATCCACCTTCCACGCCGCCGAACAACGGTGAGGGACTGTCGTAGTAGAACAGTGCCTCGGTCGGGCCCCAGAAGACGACGCCTGCCGCGAACCCTGCGGAGTACAGCATCGCGAAAAACGACAGGAAACTGTACTCCGGCGACTCGTCACCCAGTCTGATCGACCCCCACGGGCCAATGATCAGGAACAACAGGAAGACGACGATCAGGAACACGATCAACAACAGCGCCCAGTTGAACGCACCCAGGAGCTGATCGTTCAACGTCGAGATGCCGCTCTCGACGGTGCTCGGACTGATGAAAAACGCCGCAATCACTCCGACGGTCAACAGCGCGCCAAACAGGAAGACCGTCGTATCGATCTCCTCGCGGAACTCGTCAACCATCCCCTTCTCAGCGCCACTCATCTCGTCTCACCCCCGAACTCGGACGACAGCGTGATGGTTGGATGCGAGTCAGCCGCCCGTCCGCCATGCTGTGTGACGCCATACCGTGGCCATCAACAGCGTACACAATAAGTGTTTCTCAGCCTGCGACTTTATCTACAGATTGCGTTTACCTTGTTGCGACTCGGAGAGACAAGAACACAGTGGCTGCATATGCCCGGTCGACCGCCGTGTTCGAAACACAGCAGACGATTCACCGCGTGCCGCCGGACTACGTGCATCGAGACGAGTTCGTTCCGGCAGGTTGTCTCGCTAGCCGACTGTTCCACAAGCGGCGTTACTGCGATACTCGGACAGCAGTCAACGCGACGGCGATGCCGACAGCGTGCCTCGAGCCGATCGCAGGAGAAGAATCTGCATGGCGTCGAGTTGGGTCAGGCCGGACTCGAGCACACGACCCCGAGTTTCGGTGACAGCGGGCGTGTCAGTTCGTCAGTTCCTCGAGCGATCGCTCGCGAGCCGCGGCGCTTTCGGCTACGCGTTCGGCAAACTCGTCGACGCTGTCTTTGATCTCCGCGCGGGTGTCCGCCGGCGAGAAGGCGTCGGACATCGTCAGCAGGCGCACGAACGCGCGCAGTTCCTCGTCGGTGAGCTGGGCGAACTCCTCGTGCTCGAGTTTGTCGACGACCTCGTCGACGTCGATCTGGCCGACCGGTTCGACGTTGAACTCGACGTTGACCATCCGGTAGTTCGAGCCGGCGAGTTGTTGTTCGGCCTTGCCGACGCCCTCAGAGAGCATGTCTTTGAACGGGGTGTGATAGCCCATCGTCCCGAGGTGGAGAAAGGCGAGCATATCGGTGATCCCCTGGGTATAGGCGTCGCGGTCCTCGTCATCGGGGTCGAAGACCGTCTCTCGGTCGCGTTCTTCCATGTACTCGAAGAGGATGCTGAAGTCGAGGATCGCGTTGCGAACCCGGCGACGGATCCGATTTCGCTTCTGTTTCTTCGAGTGGTCGGTGTAGTCGGTCTTCCGGCCGAGCAGGAAATCGCGGTCGGAGGGGGTCAAAATTCCGCGCGGGCGGTCCGAATCCGCTGCCGCCTGTAACGACTCCGGCACGTCGTCCTGGCTCATACGGGATACACAGAGGGCGCGCGGATTAACGTTTCCCATCCACCGAACGCGTTGCGAACACAGACCAGTACGCTCGGCTGCGCTACGGCCGTCGTCTCGAGAGTTCGAGGGCCGTCTCGGACAGCAGCGCGACCCCGATCTCGAGACTCGATTCGTCGATATCGAACGTCGGCGTGTGATGGCTCGTCGGGTTGTCGGTCCCGATAAGGACGTATGATGCGAGACCGCCGTTGTCCTGGACGTGCTGCATGAGGTAGGTCACGTCTTCGCTGACGCCGAACTCCTCAGTCGGAATCACGCGATCGACGCCATCGACCCCCCACGCGACGTTGTCGACGAGATCTCGCAACGCGGGGTGGCTGTCGACGCGTGGTGACTCGCTGATCACCCGCGGCGTGACGTCACAGTCGTGCATCTCGGCGGCGGCATAGCATACCCGCTCGAGTTCCGTACGCGTATACTCCATTAGCGCGGTCGTCTCGCCGCGGACCTCAGCCTCGATGGTGACTTCCTCGGCGATGACGTTGCTCGCGGTGCCGCCCTCGATACGGCCGACGTTGACCCGGGTCATCCCGTCGGCATGGCGGGGAATACCGTAGGCGTTCTGGATCGCCGTCGCGGCTGCCTGCATGGCATTTGCCCCCTCGTTGGGTGCTTTCCCCGCATGGGCGCTTGCCCCCTCGAACGTCGCAGTCAGGTGGGCCATCGCCAGCGGCTTTTCGATGCCCGCGACGACCTCGCCGGTCGGGTGATCGAAGCCGATGTGCAACGCGAGAAGATAGTCGACGTCGTCGAGATAGCCGCTCTCGGCCATTGCTTTCCCACCGCCGGAGATTTCCTCTGCGGGCTGAAAAAACACCTTCAGCGTGCCCGCAAAGTCACTCTCCATGACCGCCTCGAGCGTCCCCAGTGCCATCGCGAGATGCGCATCGTGGCCACAGGCGTGCATGTAGCCGTCGTGTTCGGACCGAAAGCCCTCCGCGGCCGGTCGGTGGTCGCGCTCGTCGGATTCGCGCATCGAGATCGCGTCGAGATCGACGCGCAACCCAATACAGGGCCCCTCTCCCTGTTCGACGACCGCAATCACACCCGTGTGACCGTCGGCAGTGCGCTCTAAGACGTCCGATCGAACCCCCGCCTCGCGGGCGCGCTCGCGCCACGGCTCGAGGTCCGACTCGGCTGGGACGGCCATGCGCTGGTCGGTCGCCATCGTCTCACGGCCGACGGCGATCTCGTCGACGCCGATCCGCTCGAGTTCATCGACGACTCTGGCGGTCGTCTGGAACTCACGCCAGCCTGGTTCGGGATGGCGGTGGAACTCTCGCCGGAGTTCGCGCAGTCTGTTTCGTTCCTTGTGTGTCATTGGCTCCCAGGAGATTGGGGGAAGAACTACTTAATGGTGACCGACATGAGCAAAGCGACGGCCCGTTACCGACGGGGCTGGCGATCGACTCGAGCGCTGGTCAGCCATGGGCAAACGGCACGTATTCTCCGCGACAGCCCAGCCAGTGATCAGCCGACGACCGCGATCGTGTCGGTATCGAACATAGCGTGTGAGCTTCAGACGGTCTGCTGTCAGTCAGTACCGGTGCACCCGAAGGACGGTCGCGGGTGCACCGGGAACAAGTGACAGTAAACCGTATCAGACGGTCTGTGTCGCTTCGGCGGTCAGGTCTTCGATCGCCGCGACGACGACGTCGAGTGCCGTCTCGGCCAGCTCGTGGGTGAGCACCAGCGGCGGCAAGAGCCGAAGCACGTTGCCGTGACGGCCGGCCGTCCAGACGAGGACGCCACGCTCGAAGCAGTACTGCTGGATGGCGTCGACGAGGTCGCCGTCGGGGTGGCCGTCAGTATCGATGAACTCGGCACCGATAAATAGTCCTTTGCCGCGAACGTCGGCGAGTCGGTCGGTCTGTGAAGCCACGTCACGGAGCCGCCCTCGGATGTACTCGCCGAGGTCGCGAGCGTGGGCGAGCAGGTCGTGGTCCTGGATGTACTCGATCGCGCGGGTTCCGGCGCGCATGCCGACGACGTGGCCGCGGTAGGTGCCCGCGTGGTCGCCCGAACCCCACGTATCGAGGTCTTCATGGTACATCGTCGCCGACAGCGGGAACCCCACACCACCGAGGGCTTTCGCGGAGGTCATCGCGTCGGGAGCGACGCCCTCCCAGTCGCTGGCCCACCACTGCCCGGTGCGGCCGAGACCGCTCTGGATCTCGTCGAAGACGAGTACCACGTCGTTGTCGTCGGCGATATCGCGCAGCCCCTGTAAGAACCCTTCCGGTGGGGTCACGATGCCGCCCTCACCCTGAATCGGTTCGACGATGATCCCTGCCGGATTCGCTAGCCCGCCGTAGGGGTCCTCGACGATCGCCTGGACTTCCTCGAGCGCGTGGTCGACGGCCTCGTCGGGCGACTTGCCCTGTCGGAACGGATCCGGGTACGGCGCGTGGACGACGTCCGGGAGCAAAGGCGTGTAGCGTTCCTTGAACGCCTTGTTCGACGTGACGCTCATCGCGCCGGTCGTCGCGCCGTGGTAGGCCCCGCGGAAGGCGATGAGGCCGTCCCCGCCGGTGTTGTACTTGGCGAGTTTGATCGACGCCTCGATGGCGTCGCTGCCGGTCGGCCCGCCGAAAACGACCTTGTTCTGCCCCTGGAGCCCGTCGGGCGCGATCTCGTCTAACTTCTCGATCAGCTCGAGCCGAGCCTCGGTCGGGAAATCGACCGTGTGGACGAACTTGTCGGCCTGCTCGTGGACGGCCTCGAGGACGTACGGGTTCGCATGGCCGACGTTCAACACGCCGATCCCCGCGAAAAGGTCGATATAGGTGTTGCCGTCGGCGTCCCGAACCGTCGCACCCTTGCCGTCCTCGAAGGCGATCGGGATGTCTTCCGGATAGGCGACCGCGCTACTGTCGATCTCCCGTTGTTTCTCGAGCAACGCCTGCGTCTGTGGACCCGGAACGGCGTCGACAGACGGGGCGTCCGCGAAGTGGAGTTCGTCGATCGGTGGTCCTGTCGTCATAGGTGTGGGAAGGTGGAACAATGATAAATATCTTGTCCACAGAATCCATATTGGTTGTATACAGTTATTGAGTACAGGGCTGGCGCACCCGCATGACGTGTCGCGAGTACGCCAGAACCGACCGACGGGGGTCCGTATGAGTGGTGCCAAGCGGGAAACGAGCGCAGACGGAACATCGACCGTCGTCCAACTCGAGCCGGCGGCCTATGCGCGCTCGGCGTCGCGAAACGCCTCGAGCATCGCATCGTCGATGCCATCGCGTGAGAAGACGGTGACGATGTCGTCGGCCCGAATTTCGGTGTCACCGTGTGGCGTCAGAACGACGTCGTCGCGTTCGATCGCGATCACGAGCGCGTCGTCGTCGAGGACCTCCTGCCCGACGGCGCGTTGGAGAGTCGTCTCGGCGATCGGTGCGCCGGGATCGACGGTTACCTCGGCGACTTCCGCATCACCCGAGAGACTGACGAAATCGGTAATCGACTCACACTGGGCGTTCTCGTCGGAGCCGTACGGGGCATATGGCTGCCAGATTTCGTTTTGGACGAGGACTTCGTCTTCGATCTCGACGCCGAGGTCCGACAGAGCCCGGGAGATCCGGCGGAGATCCGCCGTGTCCTCGCCGACGGCCAGCACGTGGAGGTTCCGGCGGCCGGTCATCAGCTCGCGGACGTTGATCACCCCAGAAATGCTCTGCGTCCGACGAGCGATCAGTTCCCGCTCGGAAACCGGCGCATTACACATAAACAGGTTCGTCAGGCGACCGTCCGCTCGCTCGAAGTCGACGGTTGCGTGGTAGCCAGTCAGTACACCGTAGTCTTCCAGTCGTGCAATCCGGTTCCGAATCGTTCCCGGCGACACGTTCGTTTCCTCGGCGATCGTCGGTGCCGAGACGTTCCGTGCATCGTCCATCAGCGCGTTAATGATCCGCCGATCGATCTCGTCGAGCCGATGCTCCATGTCTCATGGTCTCGAACCCCCCATCATACAGTGTTCCGATCTCACTCGAGCAACCAGTCATTTATTTTATGTTTTTCACGGAACGCCAATATACATCCATAATTATGGGGATTCAACAATATAATCACGGGGTTTATCATCGGTTCCGCTACAATCCCGACTTAATGAACGCTCGACATCGGAGACGTGGCCCACCACCCCGACTGGACGCGAACGCGATCCGTCTGCCACGGTCGCCAACCAAGTGGATATGTCGACGGGGTGACGCCACATGAGCGCCGACGAGGAACTCGCGAAGGACCTCGGACTCCTCTCGGCGATCACGATCGGGATCGGGACGATGATCGGCGCGGGGATCTTCGTGCTCCCGGGAACGGCCGTGGCGCGAGCGGGGCCGCTCGCTGCCGCGACCTTCGTGATTGGCGGCGTGACCGCGCTGTTTACGGCCCTGTCGGCCTCGGAATTGGGGACGGCGATGCCAAAATCGGGCGGCGCGTACTTCTACGTCAATCGTGCACTCGGCCCCCTGTTCGGCTCGATCAGCGGCTGGGCCAACTGGCTCGGGCTGGCGTTTGCCTCCGCGTTCTACATGTACGGCTTCGGCGAGTACGTCAACGATTTCGTCGGCGCGTCGGCACTCGCGCTCGGCCCAGTCACGATCTCAGCGGCGCAGATGATCGGCCTCGTCGGCGCAGCGCTGTTTATCGCCATCAACTACGTCGGTGCCAAGGAGACCGGCGGACTCCAGATCGCCATCGTGGTGACGCTGCTCGGTATTCTCAGCCTGTTCACCGTTGTCGGCCTGTTCAACGCCGACCTCGAGTCACTGCGACCGATCGCGCCCGAGGGAACGCCGGGTGAGGTCCTTCCGGTGACGGCCATCGTCTTCGTCTCCTATCTCGGCTTCGTCCAGATCACGTCCGTCGCCGAAGAGATCAAAGATCCCGGCCGGAACCTCCCGCTTGCGGTCATCGGCTCGGTCCTCATCGTCACGGTCGTCTACGCGCTGTTCCTCGTCGTCTTGCTGGCAGCAGTGCCGAACGAACTGGTGGCGAACAACGACACTGCCGTCGTCGACGCCGCCGAGTTGCTGTTCGGTCAGTACAGCGTCTTCGGCATCGGGCTGGGCTGGCTCGGCTGGGGGCTGTTGTTGCTCGGAGGCCTGCTGGCGACGGCCTCGAGTGCGAACGCGTCGATCCTCTCGTCGTCGCGGATCAACTTCGCGATGGGTCGTGAGAAGATCCTCTCGCCGTCGGTCAACGACATCCACGAACGCTTTGGCACGCCGTTCAAGTCGATTCTGATCACGGGCGGACTCATCATCGCCTTCCTGTTGTTTGGCAACCTCAAGTTGCTGTCGACGGCTGGCTCGGTGTTGCACCTGATCGTCTACGGGCTATTGAACATCGCGCTCATCGTCATGCGAGAGGCCGAGCCCGCCGAATACGATCCCGACTTCGAGGTGCCGCTGTATCCATTCGTCCCGATCATCGGGACGGTATCGTCGTTCGCGCTGATCGCGTACATCGAGCCGTTCGTTATCCTGCTCTCGGCGGCGCTCGTCGTCTTCGCGGGTATCTGGTATCTGCTCTATGCTCGCCAGCGCGTCGAAAGCGCCGGCGTGTTCGTCAACTGGGTCCTCGAGCGCTCCGAGGAAATGCCCGACGCTGCAGTGGCCGCAGCCGACTCGGTTCGGCCCGACGCCGCCAGAGCCGCCACGGGCACGGACGGCGGCGACTTCCGCGTGATGGTCCCGCTTGCAAACCCCCGCACCGAGACCGAGCTCATCACGCTCGCCGGCGCGATCGCAAAACAGCGCGAGGGGACGGTCCACGCGGTCCACATCGTCCAGGTACCCGATCAGACGCCGCTCGAGCGCGGTGCCGAGCAAACCGAGCGAATCGACGCCGAGTCACGGCAGTTACTCGAACAGGCACGGGAAGACGCCGAGACGTTCGGCGCTGCCGTCGAGACCCACACGGTGCTTTCACACCGCTCGTTCGAGGAAATCTTCGACGCCGCGCGCACCTTCGAGGCCGACCAGGTCGTCATGGGTTGGGGACCGACATCGCATGGGCGCGCCGAGTCGCGCCTCGACGAGTTGACCCACGACCTGCCCTGTGACTTCCTGGTGCTCAAAGACCGTGGGTTCGATCCCGACCACATCCTGCTGCCGACCGCCGGCGGTCCCGATTCGGTCCTCGGCGCAGAGACCGTCCGCTTGCTCCGCAAGGAGTTCGGATCCCGTGTGACGCTGTTACACGCCGTCAACGAGGACGAGTCCCGCGAGGAGGGCAAGCGGTTCCTCGAGGAGTGGGCCGCCGAGAACGGCTTGGCTGACGCCGACCTGCTCATCGACGACCGCGACGTCGAGACCGCGATCGCCGACGCGGCCACGGACGCGACGCTGCTGGTGATCGGCGCGACCGAGCGAGGGTTGCTCTCGCGGCTCGTCAGCGGCTCGCTGGTGCTCGACGTCCTCGACGACGTCGAGTGTTCGGTGTTGCTTGCCGAACGGGCCCGCAAACGGACGCTGCGCGAGCGTCTGCTGGGGCTCAAAAAAGACGAGTAGTCCCGTTCGGTCGGTTCATCATCCACGACTACCGGTGCGAGAAACTGAGGAACAGCCTTACGCCTGGCGACCACTGTACGTGATATGATCCCGCCGATCGCCGACCGGTTCGTCGCGGGAGAGTCTCCTGCAACCGCACTCGAGCACGTCCGTCGACTAAACGAGCAGAACGTGAAGGCGATCGTCAACCTACTGGGCGAACATTACGACGACCGCGACGCGGTCGCTTCCGACGCCGCAGAGTACCGCCACCTCGTCACCGACATCGCTGGCTCGGAACTCGCAGCCTGTCTCTCGGTCAAACCCTCACAACTTGGGTTGGACCTCGGCGAGGACGTCTTCCGATCGGAACTGGCGGGCATTGTCGACGCGGCGGCCGAGCGCGACGTCTTCGTCTGGATCGACATGGAAGATCACACGACGACCGACGCAACGCTCGACGCCTTCGAGACCGTCGCCCGCGAGCACGGCGGTGGCGTCGGGGTCTGCGTGCAAGCGAACCTCCGCCGGACGCGCGCAGACGTGCGGCGGCTCGCGGACGTTCCCGGAAAGGTTCGCTTGGTCAAGGGTGCCTACGATCCGCCGGCCGACGTCGCCTACACCGACGGCGCGCGGGTCGACCAGGAGTACCGAACGCTGCTCGAGGACGCGTTCGAATGCTACGACGGCGGCATTGCGGTAGGCAGTCACGATCCGGCGATGCTCGAGCACGCGACGGCGCTCCACGAGCGACACGGCACCGACTTCGAGATCCAGATGCTCATGGGGGTTCGCGAAGACACGCAGTACGAACTAGCCGACGAGTACGAGGTTTGGCAGTACGTTCCCTACGGCGAGCGGTGGAAATCCTACTTCTACCGCCGGGTCACCGAACGGACGGACAACCTCCGGTTCGCGCTGCGAGCCGTGCTACGTAGCTGAACTGCGGACCCGGCAGACACATGACCGGGGCGGAGACCTCCGACGAAGTCTGCAACGTCGGACAGTGTCGCAATCGGGGAGTTAGGGTATGAGGCTATACTCCTCCCCAGCGTACGATAGATAATGTCTACCAGACAGTTCACCAGCACACAGAAACGTCTCGCGGAGTTTTTTGGCTCCGCGACGCTCGTCTTCGTCATCGTCTCATCGGGGCTGCTCGCCGACGGGATGCTCGAGGCGTCACCGAGTATCGGCGTCTTGTTCATTGGCCTGGCGACGGCCGGCTGGCTGTTCGTCCTCGTCCAGATGCTCGGGCCAATCAGTGGGGCCCACCTCAACCCGGCGGTCACCGTTGCACTGCTCGTGACCGGGGATACGGACATGAAGACCGCACGGCAGTACGTGCCGGTCCAGTTCCTCGGCGGGCTCGTCGGTGTCGGCTTGGCAGGACTCACCTTCGTGAGCACGATCGGGTGGGAGGTGTTCGCGATTTCCGCCGTCGAGCGCCCCGCATCCACCTGGCTGGCCGAGTTCCTCGGGACGATGTTGCTCGCATCGGCGATCATCTCGCTGATCCGTCAGGACAGCGAGTGGATCGGCCTCGCAGTGGGCTTTACCGTCGGCATGGGGATTATCGGAACGGCCTCGACGGCGTTTTTCAACCCGCAGGTCGCTCTCGCTCGCGTCTTCACGTCCGGAATCGCCGGAATCCAACCGTTCGATGCCGTCATGTTCATGGTCGCATCGACGTTCGGCGGCGTCGCCGCGGGCCTCATGTGGCGATACTTGTGGCCGAGACCCAGCCTGATCGGCAAGCAGGAGCCGAAACCCGATGACGAGTCCGTTCTCGAGGAGTTGGCGACGGAGACGTAATCTGCTGTTCGAGACGACCGGCTTTGTTCGCGTCTTCGACACGCAGCTAGAGCCAGATTCGGACAGATAGCGGACCGGCATGTCTCCGCTGTGTTCCTCTCGTGTTGCTCGGCGCTCAGTTCACTCCGTGCCCCTATATAGAATCGTGGAGAACAACAGATAGTATAAAGGCCAACGGGTTCATCGTCTGGGACATATGACGACGACGCTCGGAACGGCGAGCGCGGGGCCCGGCGAGATAGACACGGGCCGTCTCGAGGTCGGCGAGACCAGAGACGGGAGTCCGGTTGGACTGCCCGTCGCAGTAGTAAACGGTGCCTCCTCGGGGAACACACTCTATATGCAGGCGGCAAGCGACGGCGACGAACTCAACGGCGTCGGTGTCATCCAGCGCGTCGTGCCGCGACTGGACCCCGCCGAGCTTTCGGGGACGATCCTGATCGTCGGGGTCGTCAACTACCACGCGTTTCAGGTCGCCGAACACCGCAACCCGATCGACGATACGAAGATGAACCGCGCCTACCCGGGCAACGAAAACGGCACCTCGAGCGAGCGGATCGCAGCCGCGACGTTCGACGCCGCCACCCGGGCCGATCTGATCCTCGACCTCCATCAGGGATCGACCAGCCAGATGCTAGACGAGGTTCGCGTCCGCTGTGGGAAACGTCACCGCCTCCACGAGCAGTGTCTCGAACTGGCGAAGGCCTTCGGCTGTGGCTACGTTCTGGATCAGAAGGGGCCGGACGGCCAACTCGCCCGGACGGGCCCCGACGAGGGCATCCCGACCGTCGACCCCGAACTCGGTGGGGCCGTCGGCTGGGACGAGGAGAGCATTCAGAAGGGCGTCGAGGGCGTCTTCAACGTCCTCCGGTACTACGGCTTCCTCGAGGGGAACCAGCCCCTCGAGCCCCAGACCCGTGCCAGCGGCTTCGAGCAGTACGGCGCGCCCGCAGGCGGGCTGGTCACGCTCGAAAAGGACCTCGGCGACCGGGTGAGCCCCGGCGAGACGATCTTTACGGTGACGACTCCATTCGGCGAGCCGAAAGCCGAGGTGACGGCCGACAGCGGCGGAATCTTCTGGCGTGCACGACGCCTCCCGCAGGTCGCGACCGGCGAGTACGTCTGCTCGGTCGGCACCGATATCGGCCAGTACTGAGATGGCCTCTGATCTGACCTGTCCCGACTGCGGGGCCGTCTACGCGGCCGGGCCGGACGAGCCGTGGCGCTGTGGCTGTGGCCACGCCTTGGAGTTTACCGAACGGCCACATCCCCAGGGCGACCCGCTGCCGTTGCACAACCTCGACACCAGCGAGGGGCTGTGGACGTTCTTCGAGTTCCTCCCGATCGAACAGCACGTCACCTTCTACGAGGGGTTTACGCCGCTGGTCGACGCCCCCGACTGGGGTGTACAGTTCAAACTCGAGTACGTGTTTCCGACGGGCTCGTTCAAAGACCGCGGCGCGACGACGACGCTCTCGCGAGCCGTCGAACTCGGCGTCGAGAAAGTCATCGAGGACTCCTCGGGCAATGCCGGTGCGTCGATCGCAACCTACGCGGCTCGGGCCGGGCTCGCGGCGGATATCTACGTCCCGGCCGACATCAACCAGTCGAAACTGATGGCGATCCAGCGGGCCGACGCTCGGCCAGTTCGCGTCGAGGGGACCCGCGAAGACGTCACGGCAGCCTGTCTCGAGGCCGTCGAAGGTGACGCGGGCGACACCGAGGGCGAGGCCGACGAGCGTGACGCCCCCTACCAGACCGGCGAGGGCTGGTATGCCAGCCACGCCTGGAATCCCGCCTTCTACGCCGGGACGATGACCTTCGCGTTCGAGGTGGCCGCCCAGCAGGGCTGGACCGTCCCCGACGCCGTCGTCCTCCCGATCGGCCACGGGACGCTCTTTCTGGGCGCATACCGGGGCTTTTCGCTGCTCAACGAGGCCGGCATCGTCGATGGGATGCCTCGCCTGCTTGGCGCACAGGCGGCCGGCTACGCACCGATCGTCGGTGCACTCGGCGGTGAACCGACCGGCGACGACGGCACCCGGGCGACCATCGCGGACGGCATCCAGATCACCGAACCCGCACGCGGGACCGAAATCCTCGAGGCGATCGAGGCGACCGACGGCGACGCGATCGCGCTCGGCGACGATCCGATCGAATCCACGCTGGATCGTCTCCACCGTACCGGATTCTACGTCGAGCCGACCTGTGCGGTCGCGCCAGCAGCCCTCGAGCAGTACCGCGAGCGCGGCGTCCTCGACCCGGACGACGACGTCGTCGTCCCGCTGACCGGCAGCGGACTGAAAACCCTATGACCCGTCAGTGCTGACGACTTTATAGATGGTCAGCCGACCGCCGACGTTCTGTCCCGACTGTGGGAGTCGCCTCGAGTCGACGATCGCCGACGACCGCGAGCGCATGCGCTGTCCGCGTTGCGAGGCGATCGTTTGGCACAATCCCGTTCCGTGTGCCGGCGTCGCGGTCGTCGACCGCTCTCGGCCCGATCCGGCCGTCCTCTGTGTCGAACGCGGCATCCCGCCGGGCGTCGGCGAGTGGACGATCCCCGGCGGCCACATCGAAACCGGCGAGGAGCCGCCCGAAGCGGCCGCCCGGGAACTCGAGGAAGAGACCGGTGTCGCCGTCGATCCAAGCGATCTCGAGATCCTGGCCGCGTCGGCGATGCCGCCGCGGGCGGGCAAACACGTCGTGACAGTTCACTACGTGGCCGACTGGGCAGACGCCGACGGCGAGCCGGTGGCGGGCAGCGACGCCACGGACGCCCGGTTCTGGACGCCGGCTGACTTCGACGCCTCCGACGAGACCTTTCGGCCGGTCCATTACGAGCGGTTTCGGGAGGCCGCGGCGTTGCTCGAGTGACGTCGGCGACGGTTCTTCGTTCGGCTGGATTCGGCGACAGGCGAGGACAGAAATAGAGAAACTTCTTACTCTGAGCCCCGCGTATTGATCTCCTCGGAAACCCGTTCGCCAGGGCGACGGAGGCTGTCGCTTTCGACTTCGTAGACGTAGCCGTGGACGGTGACCTCGTCGGGAACGAGCGGGTGGGCCTCGAGATAGTCGATTTGGGCCTGACACGCCTCGTCGATGTCGTCGGTCATCGAGACCCACTCGGCGATCGAAGCGTCGCCGAGCTCTAAACTGGGGAGTGCGGGATTGAGATCGACATCGTCGAGGCTACCGCCAGCGGCGGCCTCGAGTCCGTCGACGATGGCCTCGTCTGGTGCGCTCATCATCCCGCAATCCGTGTGATTGACGACGATGATTTCCGTCGTATCGAAGAAGTTCGTACTCAACGCGGCGCTCCGGATGACGTCGTCGGTTACCTTGCCGCCGGCGTTTCGAAAGATGTGGGCGTCACCCAAGGAAATGCCGAGTGCGTCTTCGACGGGAATCCGTTCGTCCATACACGCGATAACGAAGAGCTGCTTGTCGGTTGGGATGTCTTTCCGGCGGCGGCGCACCCAGTCATCTCGCTGCTCGACGTGTTCGTCGACCCGCTCGAACACTCGTCCAGCTTCTGGCTCGGATTGATCAGTTGGTCTCGCCATATGTGGTGTGCTATACTGTGGCACAAATTATGATTGGCGTTACGGCAACCACCGCCAGCATCTATGACGGTCGAATCCGCTAGAGGTCACGGAAAGAAACACCAGAATCATCCGACCTGTCTCCGGAGCTATCCCGGCTCCCGTCCTCGAGACGAAACCCGACATTCCTTTACTCGAGCCCTGAATACGGGCGGGTATGTTCCTCTCCCTACGCGCGGAGGTCGAGGACGCCCTCGAGGGGGCGCTTGCCGCACTCGACTTCCCGACGGACGATCTGGGCCTCGAAGAACCGCCGGACGACGTTGCGAGCGTCCTCGCCTCGAGCGTGGCGTTCCGGCTGGCCGGCGAGGCCGGTGCAGCACCGCCGCAGGTCGCCGCACAGATCGCCGACGAGATCGACGCCGCCGACCTGACCTACGTCGCCGAGATCCAGACGCAGGGGCCGTATCTCAACTTCCTGCCGAGTGATGCGTATCTCGCCGAGACGCTCGCGGACGCGACCGACGACTCGTATGGCCACCTGCCAGATCGCGAGGAGTCGGTCGTCGTCGAACACACGAGCGCGAACCCGACGGGGCCGGTCCACGTCGGCCGCGCACGGAACCCGATCATCGGCGACGCGGTCTGCAATCTCCTGGATTTCGCCGGTTACGATGTCGATCGTCACTACTACGTCAACGACGCCGGTCGGCAGATGGCCGTCTTCACCTGGGCCTACGAGACCTTCGACGAGGAAGACTTAGAGAGCGAGCCCGAACGCGACCGCATCGAGTACGATCTCGTCCGGTACTACCGCAAGGGCAACGCCTACCTCGAGAACGCCACCGAGAGCGAGGTCGAGCAGGCTGAAGCCGAAATCGAGTCGATCATGCAGGGCCTCGAGGCTGGCGACGACGAGGCCTACGAGCGCGTCAGCGAGGTCGTCGATCAGGTACTCGGCGGGATGACGGAGTGTCTCGCGCGCCTGCCCGCTGAGTTCGACGAGTTCGTCAAGGAAACGCGATTCATGCGCAACGGCGACACCGACGACCTCGTCGCTCGCCTGAAAGACCTCGACGAGGCCGTCTACGAGGAAGACGCCTGGCAGCTGGAACTCGACGACCACGGGATCGACAAGAACCTCGTCTTCCTGCGCTCGGACGGCACCTCGCTGTATGCCACCCGCGACCTGGCCCACCACGAGTGGAAGTTCGACAACTACGACAGCGCTGTGACAGTCCTCGGCGAGGACCACAAACTACAGGCGAACCAGCTCCGGACCACCCTCGAGTTGCTGGGCAACGACACCGACCAGCTTCAGCAGGTCCTGTACTCCTATGTTAACCTCCCAGAAGGGAAGATGAGCACGCGCCGCGGCACCGGCGTCGATCTCGACGACCTGCTCGACGAGGCGATCGACCGCGCTAGACAAGAAGTCGAAGACCGGCTTGACGACCGTATCCGCGACGACGACTTAGACGAAGACGACATCGAGCGCATCGCCCATCAGGTCGGCATCGGTGCGGTCCGCTACGATATCGTCTCCAAACAGCCGACAAAGGCGATCACCTTCGAGTGGGATCGCGCGCTCGACTTCGAGGCCCAGTCGGCCCCCTACGTCCAGTACGTCCACGCGCGCTGCTGTGGGATCCTCGAGGAAGCGGGGATCGACCCCGAAACCGGCATGGACGACGTCGAGACTGCCGTCGACGCCGACCTGCTCGCAACCGAAGCCGAACGAGACCTCCTCGAGACGATCGCGCGGTTCCCGGCGGTCGTCGACGAGGCGGCCGACGACTTAGAGCCCCACGGGATCGCGACCTATACGCGCGAGTTCGCCGATCGCTTCAACGGCTTCTACCGGGAGTGTCCGGTACTCGCCGACGATGTCGACCCCGACGTCCGCGAGGCGCGGCTGGCACTGGTTGCGGCCTCGAAACACGTGGTCGCGAACGCCCTGTCGATTCTGGGCGTGGCCGCACCGCGGTCGATGTAGGGCATCGGCGACCGCTACCACTCTCGAGTTCGTACCCACGGGCGGCCCCACGGCTGCTCGGTCAGTACGTTCGAAAGAACAACGTGTCAGCGCCGCCGTAATCGTCTCTATGGCGTTTCGTCGGCGGTGTCGAGCACGGTCTGGACGAACTCGTCCTCGCTCATCTCGCCGTTGAGGTACGCGATCGCCCACTGCACGTCGATGTAGAACGACATCACCCTCGCGCCATCCTTCTTTAACAGCCAGGTGACGCTGTTGAGCTCAGCTTTGAACGCTTCGGGGTCCGTGATCGCCTTCTGGAGGCTCCGGCTGAGCGACTGGACTTCTGCAGCCAGCATCTCGGGATCGGTCGTGGTCGTTGTCGCAACGATGTCGATCTTGTCTCCGTCTTTGTTGACGTCTTTGATCGAGATCTTCCCGCTGTCGATTTTGAGTTTGTCGTGGTCAAGACCCGGGACGTCGGACGCGTCCGAATCGGCTCCGTCGTTGCCGTTGTCTTCGTCGCCGTTGTTACCGTCGCCATTGTTTCCGGCGGGCCGTTCGTCGTCGGAAGAGTCGGAGTCTGTCTCGTCACTGGAACACCCCGCAAGTACGGTCGCGAGTGCAGTGCCACTGCCGAGGAGTATCTGTCGTCGCTCCATACGCGAGGGCATCGATACCCGACATGATTAGTAATCAGCACGTGAACGACATCGGCGCCGATCAGTCAGCTGGTAATCAGGTCGACTCCAGGGAACGCAATCACCGCTGGGACTCGAGTCGCGGCTGCCACGGAATAATCAAGGGAGCGGTTGTCACGAGCCGTGACGAGGGAGTAGGCGTCACCTACTGGCGGCGGTCCGCTCTGCTGGCAGCTGTCGCACTATCGATCGATGCCGTGCCGACACACCCGAGATCGTCGTCTGCCCATGCCGAGACAGCGCTATAACAGCACTCTCAGGTGTCCGATTCGGCTTCCGTGATCGCGCTCGAGACCTCGTCGTGTGCTGCCTCCTGCCCATCGTCACTGTCGTTCTCGTTCGACTCCGTGTCGCTCGAGACGGTCTCGACGACGGCCTGTGTGGCAGGTTCGTCGCCGGCCGGTTCGCCACCGTCGCTGGTGTCCGGGCCCTGAATCTCGACGTCGGTCAGCTCCGCCGCGAGCCGGCGGTAGGCGACCGACGCTGGGCCGTCGGGGTTGAAAACGACCAGCGGCGTGCCGGCATAGACGCTCTCGCGGGCCGCGGGGTCTTCGGGGATCGTCCCAAGAAGCGGGACCTCGAGGCGGTCGGCGAGGTCGTCATGGGAGATATCGCTCCCCGAACGGGTGCGGGTCAGAACCAGCCCGGCGACGTCACCGCCGGAGCGCTCGGTCAGTTCGACCGTCTTTTTCGTGTCGTTGACGGCAGCGGGTTCGGGCGTCGAGACGAGGACGACAGCATCGGCCAGACCCAGTGGCAAGACGGTCTCGTGACTGATGCCCGCGCCGACGTCGAGGAAGACGTAATCGAACTGGTCTCGGAGGTCGTCGACGACCTCGCGCAACCCCTCGGGTGACGTTTCGGCGTACTCGTCGAGGCTCGTGCCACTCGGGATGGCGACGATGTTATCCGCCAGTCGATAGGTGGCGTCGTCGGTCGATGCAGCTCCGGCTAACACGTCGTGAAGGGTGGTCGAGTCGGGAGCGAGACTGACGAACCCAGCGAGATTCGCCATGCCGAGATCGGTGTCGACGATGGCGACGCGCTCGCCGGCCTCCGCGAGGGCCGTCCCGAGGTTCACCGTCGTCGTCGTTTTCCCGACGCCGCCCTTTCCGCTCGCGATGGCATATACCGTCTCCTGAGACATACTCGGTTACTGTTCGGTTCCTAGAACGGCACCACCTTAAATCGTGACCACACTTTCCCCGTCGGGTTATGCAGTCGACATGTCGGGTGCGATGACAGCGAACGGCACTCCGTGTCAGTCGGCAGGTGTGTCAAAGGATTCTTACCCACAGCACTGTTTTAGACGGCTAATGAGCCAGGAGGGCGAGCAGGAGCAATCCGACCGGAAGAAATACGAGTTCCGGAAGGTTCTCGAGGATCTCAAAGACTACGACGGCTCCGGAACGCAGCTCGTGACGATCTACGTTCCAGAGGACAGACAGGTCAGTGACGTCGTCCAGCACGTCACGCAAGAACACAGCGAAGCGGCCAACATCAAGTCAAAACAGACACGAACGGCCGTCCAGGACGCACTGACGAGCATCAAGGATCGGCTGCGCTACTACGACACCTACCCGCCGGAAAACGGCATGGTGCTGTTTTCGGGAGCCGTCGACTCCGGTGGTGGCCGGACTGACATGGTCACGAAGGTCTTGGAGAGTCCGCCCCAGCCTGTCGAATCGTTCCGGTATCACTGCGACTCGGAGTTTCTCACCGAGCCGCTCGAGGAGATGCTCGCCGACAAGGGCCTGTACGGCCTCATCGTCCTCGACCGCCGCGAGGCCAACGTCGGCTGGCTGAAAGGCAAACGCATCGAACCGGTCAAGTCAGCCTCCTCGCTCGTCCCCGGCAAGCAGCGCAAAGGTGGCCAGTCCGCCCAGCGATTCGCCCGCCTGCGCCTCGAGGCCATCGACAACTTCTATCAGGAGGTCGCAGGGATGGCAAACGACCTGTTCGTCCCCAAGCGCCACGAACTCGACGGCATTCTCGTTGGCGGTCCCTCGCCGACCAAAGACGAGTTCTTAGACGGCGACTATCTCCACCACGAGATTCAGGACAACGTCATCGGCAAGTTCGACGTCGCCTATACTGACGAGTCCGGTCTGAAAGACCTCGTCGACAACGCCGAGGACGCCTTGGCCGACGCCGAGGTGATGAAGGACAAACAGCAGATGGAAGAGTTCTTCGAGGAACTCAACGCCGGCGACCTGGCGACCTACGGCTTCGAGCAGACCCGCCGAAACCTGATGATGGGCGCGGTCGACCGGCTGCTGATCAGTGAGGACCTCCGCAAGGACGTCGTCACCTACGAGTGTCCAGAGTGTGGCAACACCGACCGCGAGGTGATCGATCGACGCAAGTCGACGCCCGATCACACCTGTAGCGAGTGTGGTGCCGAGGTCGAGGCGACCGACGAGGACCGCGAGGACGCCATCGACCACCTCATCGAGATTGCCGAACAGCGCGGCACCGAGACGAAGTTCATCTCGACGGACTTCGAGAAGGGCGAACAGCTCTACAACGCCTTCGGTGGCTTCGCCGGCATTCTGCGGTACTCGACCGGCGTATAAACGGCTCCAGCATCCCTCTGCTCTTCGTTCTTACAAGCGCCATCGTCGCGCCGAGAAACCCAACAGGATTAACATCCCGTCGGCAAACCATCGACCATGTCTCTCTCGAGCCGACGCGTACTCGTCACGGGCGGTGCCGGATTCATCGGGTCACACCTGACCGAGCGCCTGCTCGCCGACGGCGCGGCCGTGACCGTCGTCGACGACCTCTCGAACGGCGACCGCGATCGCATCCCCGACGGAGCCGCCTTCCTCGAGGCCGACCTCACCGACCCCGACGCTCTGGCGGGCCAACTCGAGGACATCGACCTCGTCTTCCATCTCGCGGCGTCGAAACACGTCGACACGGATCGACCACACGGCCAGTTCGACGACAACACGCGAATGACCCGGAATATTCTCGAGGCGATGGCCGACGCCGGTGTGACCGAGATCGCCTACACCTCCTCGTCGACAGTCTACGGCGAAGCGCCGCGGCCGACGCCCGAAGATTTCGCCCCGCTCGAGCCGATCAGCGCCTACGGCGCGAGCAAGCTGGCCGACGAAGGGTTGCTCTCGGCACGGGCACACAGCCACGACCTGACGGTCTGGAACTTCCGCTTTGCGAACGTCGTCGGCCCGCGACTGCGCGGCGCGGTGATTCCCGATTTCATCGAGAAACTGCTCGACGATCCCGAGCGGCTGACGATTCTGGGCAACGGCCGCCAGGAAAAGTCCTACCTGCACATCGAGGACTGTCTGGACGCAATGTGCCATGTCGTCGAACACGCCGACGACGCGATGAACACCTACAACCTCGGGACGCGGACGACGACCTCAGTCGACCGGATCGCGACCATCGTCGCCGACGAGCTCGGCGTCGATCCCGAACGCGAGTACACCGGCGGCGAGCGTGGCTGGACCGGTGACGTTCCGAAGATGCGCCTCTCGATCGAGAAGCTCGCGGCGCTTGGCTGGGAACCGCGACGCTCGAGCGACGAAGCGGTGCGCCAGTCGACCCGCGAACTCATCGACGAACTGCGCTGAGACCGGCTGCTGTCACTGTGTCTCGCCGCACGACACGGCAGGTCACGGGGACACTAGCACTAACTGATCGGTGTTCGCATAAGCACAGAAACTAGAACTGATCCCATTCGAAGAAACGCCCTCGAGAGCGGGGTTCGACCCCGTCCACGCGAGTTTTAGGTGGGCTTAAATATGCAGAGTCATGAGAGGGGTGTATGACCGACGGTGACGAGCAGTCCAATGCTAACAGCCGGGTCGCGTCAGCGCTGACCCGCCGCCGGCTGACGATCGTCGGGACAATACTCGTCGTAGCCGGGCTGGCCGTTGCCGTCCGTGAAATCGAGCTCCGGACCGTCGTCGCCGAGATTGCGAGTGCCGATCCAGTTGTCCTCGGGGCTGCAGTCGCCGTCTACGTCACCTCGTGGCCGCTTCGTGGGCGACGATACAGTGACGTGCTTGCGGCAATGGAGCAGCGCAGTGACACCGCCGTTGCGACGATCGCCGTCTTCGTCAGCCAGACGGCCAACCTCGCGATTCCGGCCCGTGCGGGTGACGCGGTGCGTGCGTACGTGATGAATCGCCAGCGGGAGGTGCCCTACGCAGCCGGGTTCGCCTCGCTAACCGTCGAGCGACTGTTCGATCTGGCGACGATCGCGACGCTCGCGGTGCTCGCGATGGCGTGGCTCGCGGTCGGCGGCGAAACCGGCCCGCTCGAACTCGTCACCGAGGCCAACGGCGCACGGACCGCCCTGCTGGCTGCGGCGGCCGTGAGTACGGCGACCGTCGGCGTTGGAGCCGTCGTCGTTACGTCCGCACGGGCCGACCACGGGCTCGGCGCGTGGCTCCGCGCGCAGGGACAGGATCGGCCATGGCTCGAGGGTGTCCTCGAGGCGACAGTCCACTTTGCAGCCGACGTGCAAGTCGTCGCCCGTCAGCCACGAGCGCTGGCCACGATCGGGGCCGGGAGTCTGCTGGTGTGGTCGCTCGACGTGCTCACGGCAGTACTGGTTCTTGGGGCGCTCGACAGCGGGCTCTCGATCGGAGCGTTGCTCTCAGTTGGGACGCTGGCAGTCAGTGTCGGCAATCTCGCGAAGGTGTTGCCGCTCTCGCAGGGCGGCGTCGGGCTCTACGAAGCGGCGTTTACGGCGCTCGTGGTCGGGTTGACGCCCATCGGTGCAAGCGTAGCCTTGGCTGCTGCGATCGTCGATCACGCGCTGAAAAACGGGGTGACGCTGGTCGGTGGGACAGCAGCGGGTACCTGGCTCGGGCTGTCGCTATCAGACGCGACGGCGGGGTCGGAGGCGACGCGAGAAACCGGTAGTGTTTTAGGCGAGCCTAAAAAATAGTGGGCCAATGAGTCAGGATATCTGTGTGATCGTCCCGACGATCCGGGAGTACGAGTGCATGCGCTCGTACTTCGAGAACGCCCGCGAGCACGGCTTCGACCTCTCGCGGCTCCACGTCGTGCTCGTCACCGAAGATTTCTGTGAGACTGACGCGATGGAAGCGATGCTCGCCGAGGAAGGCGTCTCCGGCGAGGTTTTCGACGGCTCCCGCCGCGAGGAGTGGTACGAGGACCACGGCGTCGCCGAGTACAGCCACGTCGTCCCGGCGGCGAGCCACGCCGAGACGAGTTTCGGCCTGCTCTACATGTGGGTCCACGACGAGTTCGACTACGGCTTCTTCATCGATGACGACACCCTGCCCCACGACGACGAGGACTTCTTCGGCACGCACATGGAGAACCTCGCCTTTGGGGGCGAGATCGAGGAAGTCGCCTCCGACGAGCAGTGGGTCAACGTTCTCTACCAGAACGCCGACGAACACGGACTCTACCCGCGTGGCTACCCCTACTCGGCGATGGACGAGACCGTCGAGACCGACACGGCCAAGATCGACGGCGGCTCGGTCGTCGCCTCGCAGGGCCTGTGGACCAACGTCCCAGACCTGGATGCCGTCCGCATTCTGATGGACGGCGACTTGGAAGGGCAGGCCCAGACCCGCACCACCGCCGAGGACTTCGGGGACGATTTCGTCGCCGCACGGGGCAACTACCTCACCGTCTGCTCGATGAACCTCGCCTTCCGCCGTGAGGTGATCCCCGCGTTCTACCAGCTCCCGATGGACGACAACGAGTGGGACGTGGGCCGGTTCGACGACATCTGGTCGGGCGTCTTCCTCAAACGCGCTTGCGACGTGCTCGGCACGCGGATCTACAACGGCGCGCCGCTCTGTGAGCACAACAAGGCACCACGCAGCACGTTCGACGATCTCAATAACGAAGTGCCCGGCCTCGAACTCAACGAACACCTCTGGCAGGTAATTGACGAGGCGGGCGCAGACGCCGACTCCTACGCCGCCGTCTTCGAGGCAATGGCCCACAAACTCGCCGACGGTGACTGGTCGGCGTACAACAACGGTGCGTTCTTCAACTACGTCGGCGAATACATGCTCGAGTGGCTCGAGTGCCTGTCGGCGCTCCGGCCGGCGGCCGGGCTCGAGACCGACCGTACACACGTCGTCGCCGACGATTGAACCGTCAGCTATAAGGATTTAGGTCGGCCTAAACTCACCATGATGGACAATAGAGACGATAATGGAAAACGCGTGGTTTCGCGCCGAAACGCGCTGCGAGCAGGATCTGCATTCGGTGTCGCCTCGCTTGCAGGCTGTTTGGGGCTGTTCGACAACGAACAGAACGCCGAGATACCATCGCTGTCGGAGTTCCGGGGCTCGGGCACGTTGGTCGAAGGGCGTCCCGCACCGGGTGGGACGTCCATCGAGGAGCTTCCGGATCTCTCCGGAGACCTTGCCCTCTATATCGGCGGTGGCGAGAGTGGCATCTACTACGACTTCGTGGAGATGCTCCAGAACATCTATCCTGATTTCACCGTCCACTCCAGCTCCAACTCGTCATCATCGCTGGCCCAGACGATCGTCGAAGAGGTTGATGCCGGTGCGACCGAGGCAGACGTGTTCTGGTCGATCGACGCCAGCTCGCTCGGGTTCGTCGCGGACAACGACGCCTACGAACCGCTCTCCGATGCAGCAACCGAGCCAGTAGGGAACAGTCAGTTCGTCGGCGACGACAGCGCATGGGCCGGCGTCGCCGGACGTGCACGTGCCGTCCCGTACAATACGAACGAGTTGAGTGCGTCGGACATTCCGTCGACCGTCCAGGAGTTCGCCGAGACCAGCGCCCTGCAGGGAACCATGGGCTGGGCTCCCACCTATGGGGCGTTCAAATCGTTCGTGACGGCCATGCGGCTGACCGAAGGCGAAGAGACGACTCGCCAGTGGCTCGTCGACATGCGAGAGGCCGGCACCGAGCGCTACAGCAACGAATTCGACGTCTCGCAGGCGGTTGCCGACGGAACGCAGGCAGCCGGATTCGCCAACCACTACTACGCGATGCGTGTCAAAAACGGGCGACCGGACGCGCCGATCGATCTGGCCTTTACCGAAGGCGACGCCGGCGCGGTGATCAACGTCGCCGGCGCGCTGAAAGTCAAGGGAACCCAGCGGGGTGAGTTGGTCGACAACTTCGTCCGTCACCTGCTCTCCGCGGAGGCACAGGAGTTCTTCGCGACGGTCAGTTTCGCCTACCCGATGATCAGCGGCGTCAGTCCAGTCGGCGGGCTGCCGACGATCGACGAACTAAGTCCGCCGGACATCGACCTCGCGGAGCTCTCGAACCTGGAACCGACGCTTGACCTGATGGACGACGCAGGCGTCTCAGGATGACGATCCGCGGCTTGGTCGCACGGACTGTGGGGCGCGCAACTGGTGACGACGGCGGGGCAACCGATGTCGGGCTCTCCCTGCTTGCTGCGTCCATCGCAGCCGTGCTGGTACTGCCGCTGCTCTGGCTGGCCGTCGACGCCGTCGGACTCGGCGATCAAGCGCTCGAGCTCGCCGTTGCCCCCCAGACGCTCGAGGTACTGGTGAGAAGCGTCGCGCTCGTCGCGATCGTCACCGGCGCGAGCGTCCTCGTCGGCGTGCCGCTCGCGGTGATAACGGTTCAGGGGTCGATTCCGTTCCCCCGGTTTTGGACCGTCCTCGCGGCGCTGCCGCTTGCGGTGCCGAGCTATCTCGGTGCGTTCGCGTTCGTGTCGGCGTTCAGGCCAGAGGGCGAATTCGCCGATCTCCTCGCACCGCTTGGCATCGAGTCGATCCCGTCAGTGTACGGGTTCGCTGGTGCGGCGTTCGTCCTGACGCTGTATACGTATCCGTACGTGTTTCTGACGACGCGCGCGTCGCTGCTGTCACTCGATGGCTCACTCGTGGAGGCGGCACGGACGCTCAACACCGGCCGTTGGACGGCGTTTCGCCGGGTCACTCTCCCGCAGATCCTTCCGGGGATCACTGCCGGGGCATTACTCGTGGCACTGTACGCCTTTGCGGACTTCGGCACGCCCAACATCATGCGCGTCGAGGTGTTCACGCAGTTCATCTATGCCCGGTACAACGCCTTCGCCCGTGACTACGCGGCGTTGCTATCGCTGCAGTTACTGACGGTAACAGCGATCGTCCTCGCACTCGAGTCGCGGATCGGCGTCGACGAGTCGGGAGCATACGAAAGCAGTGGCCACCGCGGGAGCGTCGACCTCGAGCTCGGGGGCTGGCGATACGTGGTGTTGCTGTTGCCGGTCGTCATCGCGTTACTTGCGATCGTTCTCCCGATCGCGCTCTTCGCGACGTGGCTGACAGGGGGTGGGCCGGGCTATCAGGGCGGTGGACTGACGTTCAGCTGGGAGTACGGCTTCAATTCGGCGTACGTTGCCGTGCTTGCTGCTGGCGTCTCGGTCCTCGTGGCGCTGCCGATCGCGCTCACATCGGCAACGTCGGATTCACGGCTCGCAGAGTTGGCCGACCGCGCGCCCTATATTGGCTATGCGACGCCCGGGATCGTGCTGGCGATCGCGTTGCTCAGCTTCAGCCTCGATGTCCTGCCGGCGGTCTACAAGACAGTGCCGTTGCTGATCTTTGCGTACGTCGTTCGCTTCATGCCCCAGGCGATCGGTTCGATCAAGACCTCGACGTTGCAGGTCGATCAAGAACTCGTCGAAGCTTCCCGGACGCTGGGGCGGTCACGGCTGGCGACGTTCAGAAAGGTGACGCTGCCGCTGATTCTGCCGGGTGTGGCAGCGGGGGCCGCACTCGTCTTTCTCACGACCATGAAGGAACTGCCCGCGACGCTGATGCTGCGCCCGCTTGGCTTCGAGACGCTCGTGACCTACATCTGGGAGATCGAGGAGGCCGGCCTGTACGGACGGGCAGCGGTTCCAGCGCTCGTCTTGGTCGCCATCTCCGGCCTGTCGATGGCCGTCATGCTCGCACAGGATGGCCGGTGATCTGACTGTGACGAGTGACCCATGAGACGACGAACGTGGCGGGCGGCGGTCGTCGCCATTGCGCTTGCCGGCGCCCTCGCCGTCTGGCTGCTCGCGACGCGAACGTTTCCGTATCACTCGCTCAATCACGACGAGGGAGTCTATCTCCAACAGGCAGCGATGCTGCTCGAGGGGCAACTGTTCATCCGGCCGCCGGTCGAAGAGAGTTTCCGCCCTTGGTTCTTCGTCGACGACGGCGACCGGCTCTATCCGAAGTACGCGCCCGTCCCTGCGGCCATCTTCGCACTCGGGAACCTCGCAGGCGGCTACCGACTCGCGCTCGCTGGCGTCGCTGCCGCGACGCTCGCGCTCGTCGCTTTGATCGTCCGCGAGGTGTTCGACCGGCGAACCGCCATTGCGGCCGCCGTGATCATGCTCTGCTCGCCGCTGTTTGTGATCGAATCGGCCGTCTTCCTGCCGTACGCGCCGACGACAATGCTCAACCTGGCGTTTGCCTACGGCTATCTCCGGGCCGACCGGACGGGCGACTGGAGATTTGCCGGGGCAGCCGGCGCAGCGATCGGCCTGGCCTTTTTCGCGCGGCCGTACACGGCGGTGCTGTTCGCGACGCCGTTTATTATCCACGCATGCTGGACACTCGTTCGGGAGCCGCGAGTCGCCTTCCCTAGACAACTCGCAACGGCGGCGTTCGGACTGACAGGCGTCGGACTTGCATTGGCCTACAACGCAACCGTAACCGGATCACCGTTGATGTTTCCCTACGAGGCGTTCGCACCGCTGGACGGGCTCGGCTTCGGGCAGCGCCGGATCCTCAACCACGAGATCGACTACACGCTCGAGCTGGCGCTGCGCGCGAACGCACGAGTGCTCGCGCAGTTCGTCACCGACTGGATCGCGGGCGGTATTCTCGGCGCAGCAGTGGCCGCCGTCGGGGTCGGCGTCACCATCCGACGCGGGCTTTCGCCTCGCGAGGCCATCCTCGCCGGGCTGCTCGTCACCGTCCCCGTCGGCAACGTCTACTTCTGGGGCAACTTCAACATCCTCGGAGACCTCGAGCGCGCTGGCGATGGCCTGATCGCCACCCACGGCCCGTACTACCACTTCGATCTGCTGGTGCCGGTCGCGACCTTTGGTGCCGTCGGCGCGCTGGCGCTGGCCGCCGCGGCTCGCCGGCTGGCCGACCGGAAACTGACACCGGAGACCGCACGCGTGACGCTCGCCGCGGCGCTGCTCGTGAGCGCGCTCGCGGTTGGCGGCGTAACGGCGACGACCGTCGACGAGAAACTCGATCGGAACGCGGCCGTGACCGACACCTACGAGGAGGTCTACGCGCCGCTCGAGGACGGCCCGTCCGAGCAAGCGCTCGTCTTCCTCCCGACGCCGTACGGTGACTGGCTCGCCCATCCGTTCCAGGCGCTTCACAACGATCCGGACATCGACGGCCAACGGGTGTACGCGCTCGACGAGCGGCCGTTCGCCGTCGTCGACGCGTATCCCGACCGGTCGCTATACAGGCTTGCCTACCGCGGCGTCTGGGCACCGCATGCCGGCTCGCCACAGGCGGCCCGGCTCCAGCGGGTCGACCACGTTGCCGGCTCCGCGGTAGCGTTGAACACCACAGTCGGCGTCCCGTCGACAGCCGAGGGAGTCACGATGACCGTCACGACTGACGACGACAGCGCCACCGACGTTGCCGAGAACGTCTCAGAAGAGATGCCCGTTCGGCTGACCGTCACCGCCGAGACCGTGCGTATACACGGGGCACCCTGGGACAGCACCGAGCCGCTTCCCATCGACGACCGAGACGACATCGTCGTGGACGTGTTCGTCGATCAAGGGCCAGGCAGCAGTTTCAGCTACCGACTCGAGCTGCCGGTTCGAACGGAAGGCGAGACCGTCCGGGCGCTGACGCCCCACGTCGAACGGTGCAGTTCAATCCGTGATTGTGGCGGCGAAGCGGCGTACATTCCCGATCAGTCCACGGATAGCCTGTTCGTCCGGACTGAACTTTCCGTTCCGGACACGAACTGATACGGTTTGCTGTAACGATTTACCGGTGCAACCGCAGGGCGGTCGCGGTTGCACCGGCAATGACTTACAGTAGACCGTATGAGGGGGTTCGATCGCCGTCTCAGCGAGGACGCGATTCGCTATCCGCCACTCTCCGAAAACGAAAGACGATCGTCGAGTGCTACTGTGTCGGCTCGTGAGGGAGCTCGCGGAGTCGTTCCTCGAGCGAGACTTTGATGATGGACCGCGCGATCTCGGCACCGCCTTTCAATGGGTCCAGTTTCGTTTCGCCGGCACGCTCGCGGTACGCGATCGGGTGTTCGCGAATATCGTAGCCCCGCATCAGTGGACGGATCAGGAGTTCAGCCGAGAGGCCGGTGTTTTCCGTCCACTCGATCGATTCGATCACCTCGCGCCGGTAGGCGCGCATCCCGGTCGTCGTGTCGTGGACGCGGGTCCCCATCAGGAGGCTCGCGATCGCGGCGAAGGCATGGTTGCCAAAGCGGTTGAACGCCGGCATCGCCTCGGCACCGTGGTACAGCCGATCGCCACTGACCACGTCGTAGCCTTGGTTGAGCAACTCGAGGAACTCCGGCAGTTGCTCCATCGGATAGGTATCGTCGCAGTCGGTCGTGACGACGATCGGTCGGTCCGGTTCCGTGATCGCCGCGTGGACGGCGACGCCGTATCCTTGCGGTTGTTGCTCGATGACCGTTGCGCCGTGCTCGCGGGCGATTTCGGGCGTACGATCGGACGAGCCGTCGACGCAGACGACCTCGGCTTTGCCGTCGGTGACGTCCTCGATGTCCACGAGTACTTTGCCGATCGCTGCCTCCTCGTTGTAGGTTCCCATGACGACGCTGACGTCCTCGAAGGTGTATCGGTCGTCGGCGTCGTCGGTTCTCTCCGTCGTCTCGGGCTGCTCCCCGCTACTCATTGGCGGTACTCACCGCCGACCACATTTATACTTTTAGGTTTGCCTAAAACATAAGGGTCGGTAGTTACAGTCCCTCGAGTATGTGATCTGCGGCTTTCAGTGCCAGCGCCGCGATCGTCAGCGTCGGATTCATCGCGCCGCCGGTGGGGAAGACGCTACTCGAGGCGATCCAGCAGTTTGTGAGGTCGTGGGTCCGGAGGTTGGGCCCGACGACGCTTGTGGCGGGATCCGAACCCATTCGAGTCGTCCCCATGTGGTGGTAGGCCGGTCCCGTGTTCTCGGGGCCGACCTGCCAGGTAATCTCGGCACCGAGTTCGTCCAGGATCCGTTCCTGAATCTCGTTGACGCGCTCGATGGTTCGCAGCGCTCGCTCACCGACGTTCCAGTGGACGTCCGGAACCGGATTGCCGTGGTCGTCGGTTGTCGACGCGTCGAGCCCGACGGAGCTGTCCTCGCGGGGGAGTTGTTCGACGAGTCCGCCCATCCCGATGTGAGTGCCGTACGCCGACTGGAGCCGTGCGAGCAAGTCGTCACCCCAGTCGTCGCCGGTCAGCGCCATCCCCACCGGGGACGGGCCAGCGTAGTTGAAAAACTCGAGTTTGAACGGGGCGTACTCCCCATCGGCCTCGTCGTAGAACTGGTGGGACTCGCTTGTGAGAAAGCCGACGTGGTTCTGCCGGGTGGGTTCGTCGAGAACACCGCCCGTGCCGGCAAACAGGTGATCCATGAAGAATTTCCCGACGAGACCGCTCGAGTTAGCCAGCCCGTCGGGATAGTGACTCGACTCGGAAAGCAACAGCAGACGCGGTGTCTCGACGCCGCCACAGGCGATCACGAAGTCGTCGGCTTCCTGTCGGTGTTTCTTACCGTCGGGCGTCGCGTAGACGGCCGCCTCGATCGCATCGGGGCCGTGCTCGAGTCGCTGGACCGGCGCGCGGTCGATCATCGTCGCACCCTTTTGCTCAGCGCGCTTGACATGGACAGTCGCGTCGTACTTCGCGCCCGAGGGACAGACCGGCTGGCAGGTGCCGTAGCCGACACAGGCGTTGCGACCGTCGTAGGCCTCCGAGTTGCGGGCGTTGGGCACTGAATGCATCGCGATCTCGAGGTCGTCGCAGGCCTCGGCGAACAGCGAGTCGCTGTAGGACGGCCGAAAGGCAGGCATCGGATGAGGCTCCTCGCGGGGCGGTGCGAACGGGTTGTCGTCGGCACCCGCCACACCGAGTTCGCGCTCCGCAGCGGCGTAGTACGGCCGCAGGTCCTCATAGTCGATCGGCCAGTCGGTCCCGACGCCACGGACGCTGGCCGAATTGAAGTCAGCCTCGTGGAGCCGCATCACCATCCCCTGCCAGTGGAGCGTCGAGCCGCCGACGCCTCGCGCGCGAGCGTGGTTCAGCGGGTAGAATCGCTCCCCCGAGGACTCGTAGGCGTCGCGCTCCGGGTCGCCGTCCCAGACATCCGGCCGGTCGTAGGCGGGGCGGATCGCCCGCTCCTGTCTGGCGAGCCTGTCGGCCGGGTCGAATCGCGGTCCAGCCTCGAGAATTACGACCTCGTGGCCGGCCTCAGCGAGGCGATCAGCGACGAGCCCGCCGGCTGGTCCCGCGCCGATCACGCAGATGTCGGCGTCCCCGACAGGAGTGCGGTCAGCGTCCGTATCAGTCGCCGGCACCGCCGACTCGGCGGGTGGTCGATCCCAACTCACGCGCTCGGCCCCCGCTGATAGCTCGCGATCCCACCGGGATGTCCCTGCGGGTTCTCGATGCCGACCAGCTCCCCGCCCGTCGGCGAGGCATACAGCGCCAGTAAGAGATCGTTGACCACGTAGTAGCGGACTCGTTCGCTCGTCGTTCCGGTTGGATCCTCGTCGGCGGTGTCCACATCGAGATTCCGAAGCACCTGCTCGCGATCCGTCACCGACAGCGCCGCAAACGGCTCGTCGTACCAGAACGTCGCGTTGTCATCCAGCTCCGTGACCGCCTCATCCAGACCGGCGACGTGTGTCGGGTCCTCGAGTCGGCCCTCGAGGAACGTCTCGACGAACGTCGCCGTGCCGGAGACCTCGCTCGGGTAGACGACGTCGGCGGCTGCGACCAGCGTCTCACGGAGCCGATCGACGTCGACCGGCTCGGATCCGGGCGGGGCCACACAGCCCGACAGCGTCCCACCGACGCCGAGTGCAGCCAGCGCGGCAACCGCGTCTCGCCTGGTCAGCTTCATTGAAGAGGATTAGGTAAGCCTAAACCATATATTCGTTGGAACGGAACGGTCGTCGCCGACGGAACGCGTCCCGTCACGAACCGCGACGGCGTCGGTCAGGCTGTCTCGACTGGCTCGATCAGCGACGGCTCGTCAGTTGCCGGATCGTTCACTGCCGTCGAGACCGGCTCTGCACACATCCCGTCGGCCGGAGACGGCTCGAGCACGTCGTGGCCGGCTTCACCTGTCAACCACCGCCGCTCGGTATCGGGCTCGAGAATCACCGCCATCCGGTGGTGGAGGTCCGCGACGAGTTCGTTCGGTTCCGTGGTGACGATGGTAAACGTCTCGAGGGGGCCGGTATCGGTCCCGTCGGCGACGCCGCCACCGAAGGCGTCGAGGCCGGCCTGGGTGGTCTCCGGTTCCCAGCGCTCCCAGAGGCCAGCCATCGCGAACACCCGGTCGTCGTCGAAGCTGACCCGATAGGGCTGTTTCCCCTCCGCAGTGTCGACCCACTCATAGAAGCCGTCCGCGGGAACGAGACACCGGCGTTGCTCGTAGGCACCCCGGAAACTCGGCTTCTCAGCGACCGACTCGGCCCGCGCGTTGATCAGCCCGCCGCTGTCGTCGTCGGCCCACGACGGCACCAGCCCCCACTCGAGGCGTCGAATCGTCTCCGGCTGCTCGTTCGTGATTACCGGTAGCTGCTGGCCGGGTGCCATGTTATATCGCGGGCTGAAACTCGACGCGGCCCCGTCCTCGCGGAACCGGGCGTCGAACCGCGCCTCGAGTTCGTCTTGCGCGACGACGAGCGTATAGCGACCACACATATCCGTCCACTTGGGCCGTGAGGGCAAAGGTCGTCCGCTCGAGCCGACTCGAGACGGGGAGGGCCGACACCGGCCCGGACGCGGTCGGTATGCAGTCCTTACCGCCAGGGACGGGGCTGGTACGGACCCTGTTACGATATCCCATCACAGTAGAGTTGTCGTCGGGGTCATCATGGACGACCGATACGAGATGGTGGTGTGTCAAAGCGGTACTCTGAAACTCAGAGATCCGGATGACCCCCACTGCTGGATCGCAACCGATTCCCCCGTGGAACTCGAGCAGTAATCCAGCGCCTCCTTCGCGTACCCCTACCCGTTTGTCTCACACGCCACACTCTCAGCGTCGACACTGTCTCACACCGATGACGGATTGCAACTCCAGCGACGCGTCGCTCGAGTGTGTCGAATTCCAAAAACGCCAGGACTGGGATTTGAACCACGCGAAGACGGTCGCCCTCACTTCGTTCGGCCGCTGCGTCTTCTCTCGTTCAAATCCTTCGTGTGTCGTTTTTCGGATTCCGGATCGGTGGCGTCGCTCGTGGGTGTTGGATTCGAAAAACGCCAGGACTGGGATTTGAACCACGGTCGGACGTGCTCGCTCGCGTCGCTCGCTGTGCGCGACCTCCCTGATTTAAATCCAGTCGTTAGGTATCTGTCGCTCACGGAGTTGTTCGCGACAGAAACGCCAGGACTGGGATTTGAACCCAGAATCCCAAAGGGAACACGCTTTCCAGGCGTGCGCCTTACCGTTCGGCCATCCTGGCTCAGGTTATCCTAACCACGTCCGTGGTTTAACCCTTACGAGATGCGATCACTCCGTCGTGCGGTTGGCCGCCCACACAGCAAGCCGTGGCTCGAGCACATAGGACCCACCAGCCGCGACGGAACCGACCACCAGCGCCAACGCCAGTGCCTGCGTGATCGTCACGAGCGGCGCGACAAGCAGCGTATACCCCTGGACGCCGACCAGCACCGACAGGCAGCCGACAATGCCCCACAGCAGGGCCGACGTGGCGCGTGCCTCGAGTCCGAACAGCGCTGAAAGCGAGCCGGTCACGGACCAGTCACCGCCTCACTCGAGGCTCGCGATCGCTTCGATTTCGACACCGACGCCCTTCGGGAGCGCACCGGCTTCGACGGCGCTTCTGGCCGGCGGCTCGTCGTCGAAGTAGTCGGCATAGGCCTCGTTCATCGCCTCGAAGTCGTCGATGTCCGCGAGGAAGACGGAGACTTTGAGGATGTCGTCGGACGACGCACCGGCTTCGTCGAGGATGGCGTCGAGGTTGTAGAGGGCCTGTTCGGTCTGGGCCGCGATCGGCTCGTCATCGAGCAGTTCGCCGTCGGCTGTCATGGGGATCTGGCCGGCGGTAAAGAGCAGTGAGCCGTTGCTGGTCGCCTGACTGTACGCACCGACCGCGGCAGGGGCGTCGTCGGTGTCGATGATGCGTTTCATATCCCACGTCTCGATCGGCGTCGGCTTAAAACGGGGTGGAACGGGGACCGCACTCAGGCGAGCACGTCGACTTCGTAGCCCGCCTCACGGAGGTCGGAGAGGAAGGCGTCGACGTGGTCGGGACCGCGCATCTCGAGTTCAATCTCGACTTCAGTGTCGCTCATTTCGACCTCGCGGGAGGTCCGGTCGTGGTGGATCGCATAGATGTTTGCCCGGTGGGCAGTGAAGATATCGAGCAGGTCCTCGAGCGCACCAGGTCGATCCTTCAGGACGGTCCGGATCTTCAGATACCGGCCGGTCTCGACCAGCCCGCGGACGATAACGTTCGTGAGCGTATTGAGGTCGATATTCCCACCGCACAGTGCGGGGACGATGACCTCGTCCTCGTCGTAGTCGAACGCCTCGAAGAGGACGGCCGCAAGCGGAACCGCGCCCGCACCCTCGACGAGGGTCTTCGAGCGCTCGAGCAAGTAGACCAGCGCGACGGCGATCTCGGGATCGGAGACGGTGACGATCTCGTCGACGTACTCCTGAATGTGGGGGAAGGTCTGCTCGCCGATACTGCGAGTCGCGATCCCGTCGGCGATCGTATCGACCGCGTCGATCGAGACGCGTTCGCCTTTCTCGAGCGACGGCGCTGCGCTCGAGGCCCCTTCGGCCTGTACCCCGATGACACGTGTGTCGGGTTTCTGTTCTTTGACCGCGGTCGCGATGCCGCTGATTAGCCCGCCGCCGCCGATAGGAACGACGACCGTCTCGACATCGGGGCAGTCCTCGACGATCTCGAGGCCGATCGTCCCCTGTCCGGCCATTACGTATTCGTCGTCGAAGGCGTGGACGTAGGTTCGGCCTTCCTCGCGTTCGATCTCGTGGGCGCGTTCGGCAGCCTCGTTGTAGTCCCGGCCCGCGAGAACGACCTCGGCACCGTAGCTTTTGGTCGCTTTGACCTTCGAGATCGGCGCGTACTCGGGCATGACGATCTTCGAGTCGACGCCCGATCGCGTGGCCGCAAGCGCGACTCCCTGTGCGTGGTTACCAGCGCTCGCGGTGACGACACCGGCTTCCTTTTGTTCCTCGGAGAGCGTCGCGATCCGGTTGGTCGCCCCGCGGATCTTGAACGCCCCCGTCCGCTGGAAGTTCTCCAGTTTGAGATAGATCTCGGCTCCAGTCATCGCCGAATAGGTGTGTGAATGCTCGAGGGGCGTCTGCCGGGAGGTCTCCCGGACCCGTTCGCGCGCCTCGAGAATATCCGCGAGTTCGAGCATACACCTGTCTACTCGGCGTGGGGTGTAAGGATTACTGTCGGAGAGCGGGGAGCCGTTCCGGGCCCACCGTCGTCCCCCAACAGGAATGTGCTACAGGACGTAGCACGACAGGGAATACAGGGAATGCACGGCGTGTGACGTGCGAATGGAGAAGGGGACCCAGAGTATATAAATCTCATGCACCCGCGGCGAAAGTGAAACCGCAAGCAAGCGGCGGGTTAGAGCAGACGTCAGACGAAAGACAGACAGACGTCATTCGATCTCCCGGACCACGACGACCCACCGCGAAACGACTCGTCGGACGCGGTCGCGAAACGGGCCATCCCCCGGCCACGTCACGTCGACGTCGAGTCGCTCAGGGTCGCCGACGTACACCCAGCAGCGATCGTCCGCGTCTTCCACACCGCTTCCGGCTGCCACCGCGACGCGCACGTAAAGTCCGCTGTCGACGCCCTCGTATCGGTCGAGGCGCTCGAGGCCCGCGTCGTCGACCGCGAGCAGCCGTCCGTCGACGCTGCCCCCAGGTGCGAGCGTCGGATATCGGCCGTCGACCCGATGACACCCCTCGAGGGTTGCGCGGCCGGCGAACTCGTACTGGCTGCTGTCACCGAGGACGGTCGCGACTTGCTCGGGATCGGTCAGCGTTCCGTAGACGAAGACGAACACGGTGGTCGGTTTCAGCGCCAGCGCCTTGCTCGTACTGCTCCAGTCTCGGCACGCGAACAGTCATTCTATCATGACTACACAAAGCACTTATACAACTGGTGTGCGCACGATGATATGAATCGCGAGTCCCTCCTGACCATTGCGACACTCGTGGTCGTGACCGGGGCGGTCACGACCCTCGCGCTCACTGGGGCGGTGTCCGATCCCAGCGAGCCCGAGACGGCCGCCGACGTCGAGCACACCGGCCACGTGTCGCTGGCCGAAATCACGATCAGCGCTGACGAGGTTACCGGCGGCACCGCCACCCTGGCCGTCGATACGTACCTCGAGCATCGTGGCGATCCCGTCACGAACGTCACCGTCGTCCATCGCGCGACCGACACCAAAACCGGTCTCGTCGAGGACACCACCGAACGGGACGTCGAGACGCTGGCTGACGGCTCCGAAGTCGTCGTCACGGATACAGTGTCGGTCCCCCGCAAGAGCAGCTACGAGATCGAGACGTTCGTCTATCGAAACGGCACCCGTACCGAGTCGACCAGCCATACTGTCGACGGCGTCGACGCGCTGACGCCCGCATACGCTGCCACTGACGTCGATTTCCACCGCTTCGGCGGCGATGCTGGTGGGAGCCCCGCGGACATCCCCGCGATCGGCTACTCGATCGACTCGACGACCGCCGAGACGGCCACGCTGGAGGTCAGCAGCTATCTCACCAATACCGGCGACGACGCCGAACGTGACCTCGAGCTCGAAGTAAACGCCCGTCAGGCAGCGTCGAACGTCATCGCAGACTCCGCAACCGTCGAGCTGTCGACGATCAAGCCCGGGAAAACCGCGTCACCGACCGTTGCGCTCGATGTCCCACAGGGGCATGACTACTATCTCGATGCGATCCTCTGGCGGGACGGGACGATCGTCCGGACGAACCGCGCCGCTGCCAACCTCGGCTCCGGGTCGCTGTCCGTCAACGAAACAGCCAGTGAAACCGGGCTCGAAGTAAGCGACTTTGCCAGCAGTTCTGACGCCTACAGCGCGGCAGCCGACAGCAGCACCGAAACTGACAGCGATGCCGAACGTGAGGACGCGAGTGCTGAGTCGAGTGGGGACGGAACACCTGGATTCGGGATCACCGTCACCGCTGTTGCAGTCCTCGCCACGATCGCGCTTGCACGGAGGTTCCAATGACTGATACATCGACACAGCCGACGACCGACACTGACCAGCCGACCGAGCAACAGCCACACCAGCGCGATGGCGCTCAGACGGCAGCCAAATCGAACGCCATCAGCGGATTCGATCCACGCTCCAACGAGATCCACCGCTATCTCGCCTGGGGCGCACTCGCCGTCTGCTCGCTGGTGGCCGTGTTGGCCCTGTTTCAGTTTTACGGGAGCGTTACCAGCACCATCGAGCTCTGGGTCGATCCCAAGTTCCAGCCGCCGATCCGCGCCGCGTTCAACCTCGCCGTCCTCCTGACGTCACTGATCGGCATCTCGCTGCTCGTTCGCGAGCTGAAGTGACCGGCTGCGAGCGGGAATCAAACCGTCCTGTCGTTTGTGTCGCCTGCAACGAGCGGCGGCGCTCACAGTCACACGGGCCCGCGATCACCAACGCGTCGCTCTCGATCGGTGTGACAGACGGAAACTGAAGACAGAAAACGCGACGGAAACGGCGTTACCGTTCCTCGATCGGAACGAACTCCTGGTCCTCTGGGCCGGTGTAGCGGGCGCGTGGGCGGATGAGACGGTTGTCGTCCTGGTACTCGAGGACATGGGCGATCCAGCCGCCGGCGCGGCTCATCGCGAAGATGGGCGTGTACATGTCGATCGGGATACCGAGCTGGTAGTAGACCGAGCCCGAGTAGAAGTCGACGTTGGGGGCGATGCCCTTCTCGGTGAGCCCCTTCTCCTCGGAGAGGTACTGTTCGATGGTGGTGGTGTACTTGTACCACTTGCTTTCGCCGTTGTTCGCGAGTTCCTCGCTGCGTTCCTGGAGGATCTTCGCGCGCGGGTCTTTGACGTTGTAGACGCGGTGGCCGAAGCCGGGGATGCGCCGACCCTTTTCAGTGGCTTGCTCGACCCACTCGCGGTGGTCTAAGTCGCTCTCGTCGATCTCGATCAAGACCTCCATGACGTCCTGGTTCGCACCGCCGTGGAGCGGCCCCGAAAGGGCGCTGATGCCGCCGGTGACGGCGCTGTAGATGTCGGCCATCGTCGAGCCGATGACCATCGACGTAAACGTCGAGGCGTTCAGGCCGTGGTCGGCGTGGAGGATGAGCGCCTGATCGAACGTCTCAGCGGCGACGTCGTCGGGCACCTCGCCGGTCAGCATGTAGAGGAAGTTCGCCGCGAGCCCGAGGTCGGGGTGGGGATCGACCGGCTCCTCGCCGAGTCGGTAGCGCTCGAAGGCCGCGAGCGCGGTCGGGATCTTGGCCGTGATCCGACGACCCTTCCGGAGCGTCGCCTCGAGATCCTCGGGATCGGCGTCTGTTTCGGGTTCAGTGGCCGAGAACATCGAGACTGCAGTTCGCAGCGCCGCCATCGGCTCTTCGTCGGCCGCGGCGAGCCGTTCCATCGTCACGAGGACGTCCTCACTGACCTCGCGTTCTTCCATGAGCGCGTTCGCAAACGGCTCGAGTTCGTCTTCGGTCGGGAGGTGACCGTTCCAGAGCAGGTACAGAACTTCCTCGTAGCTCGCGCCGCGCGCGAGGTCCTCGATCGTGTAGCCGCGATAGATCAGCCGGCCCGCATCGCCGTCGATCGAGCTGAGTCCCGATTCAGCGACTAACACACCCTCGAGCCCTTTCTTGAGGTCGTCAGACATACTCAGGGATTTCGGACCCTAATGGAAAAGTATTATCGTTTGGTCGGTGTCGGATGATAGCACGCCAAATCGCTGGCTGGCATCACCTTTTCACTCGAGAGTAAAGTGCGTTTCCGAATTGTAGTAGACAAACAGTCAGTTATGCGACGCTGTTGACCGGCACTGGTTGACAATCGGTCACATCCTGTGAGATTCACCCAGCGATGGCTACGAGCCGAGTTCGTTCAGCGACCCCACGAGACGAGCAGTCAGCAATCGCGTGTGCGTGTCGCTGTCCGATCCACTGGCTCGAGGAGGTCGTCGGTCGAGGAGCGGTCTCCAGCGTCACACCGCTCGACCGGCGAATGGCCCGTCTCGACGAAATGGTCGATCATCGCGCGGCTCAGTGCAACCGCGTCGTCCCTCTTGGTCCGATACTGCCACTCACACTCTCCACAGTACGCGCTCGGCACGTCTTGCCCATCGAACGGTGGATAAATCAACGGTTGGGTTCATACGGCGGCGTCTTATGATCCCTGTCGAGCGGCCACGTTCAGGTTACACCATTAACTACAGGGTCGGTGTACGATGCGTGATGGCCGACGCTGACGCGGACAGCCGCCCGAACATCTTGCTCGTCCTGACTGACCAGGAGCGATACGACGCTAGCGCACCCGGCGATCCACAGGTCGAAACGCCGGGAAGCGACCGGCTCTCTGACAGGGGCGTCCGCTTCGAGCAGGCATTTACACCGATCAGCATCTGCTCGAGTGCCCGCGCGTCGCTGCTGACCGGACGGTTCCCACACCATCACGGCATGCTGAACAACTGCCACGAGCCGGACGCGCTCCAACCGAACCTGCCGACCGACCTACCGACGTTTTCGGAGGAACTTGCCAATAACGGCTACAATCTCAGTTACATCGGGAAATGGCACGTGGGCCGCGACCAGACGCCGGAGGACTTCGGATTTTCGTATCTCGGCGGCAGTGACAGACACCACGACGATATTGACGCGGCGTTCCGTGAGTACCGGAAAGAGCGCGGCGTCCCCCTCGGCGAACCCTACCTCGAGGATCAAATCTACACTGGTGAGGATCCACGGGACGCCAGCGAGGGGACGCTCGTCGCCGCCACAGCACCGATCGATGTCGAGGATACCCGAGCCTGGTTTACCGCCCAACGGACCATCGAGAGGATCAAAGAATACGCCAATGGAAGTCGATACACGCCGTTCTTCCACCGGACTGATTTTTACGGGCCACACCACCCATACGTCGTTCCCGATGCGAAACCCGATCCCGATACTGTCCCCCGTCCCGATCCCAAACCATACGCGTCGATGTATGACCCAGACGATATCGATCGGCCACCGAGCTACGACGAGACGTACGAGGGGAAACCGACGGTACAGAAGAATTACCTCGCCTACCGCGGAGTGGCCGACTTCGACTGGGAAACTTGGGCCGAGGTGATCGCGAAGTACCGGGGGTTCGTCACGCTGATCAATGACCAGCTCTGGCGTATCCTTGAGGCTCTAGAGAAACACGGTCTCGACAACGAGACTGTCGTCGTTCACGCGGCGGATCACGGTGATTTCGTCGGACATCACCGCCAGTTCAACAAGGGCCCGATAATGTACGACGACACCTACCGGATTCCGCTTCAGATCTGCGGGCCCAAGTTCAAGACCCAGTCGTCCTGTGAGTCCCCGGTTTACTTACACGATCTCGCGGCGACGTTCCTCGAAATTTGCGGCGTCGACATCCCTGATACATTCGATTCGCGGAGTCTTGTGCCGTTTCTCGATCCCGACCTAGAAAATCCTACAGAAATTGATATAACTAACGGGAGGTACGGGAAATCGGGCTACTGGCCCCGATCGATCTTCGGTCAGTACCACGGCGACGAGTTCGGCCTCTACAGCCAGCGGATGGTCCGCACGGCCCAGTACAAGTACGTCTACAACGGTCCCGACATCGATGAACTATACGATCTCGAGGCCGACCCTTCCGAGTTACAGAATTTGATCGACCATCCCGAATACGATGCTGTGCGACGGGAGATGAGACAACGACTCGTCAAATGGATGGACAGAACAGAAGATCCAAACCGTCTGTGGGTGACAGACGCGCTCGAGGACGCGTCGTAACGGAAGCGTACGTTTACGGTCTCGAAGCGGGTACCATCGTTTATGATCGCGGACAGCAACGTGGTGGGGGATCGCCGATGACCGAGCACAGTGCAGACGAGTCACCGGCCGACCTTCGCGAGGAAGCCGCCGAACACGAGGAACTGGCCGACGCCCTCGAGGAGCTCCTCGAAGAGCTCCGCGACGGGGAGCTCAAGGGGTCGCGACTCGAGGGGCTGTTCGACGAGGTCAGCTCGAGCAATCCGAACATCTGGAACATCGTCAGCGCCTTCATCGATGTCGAGGACGGCGAGGCGGTCGTCACGGACGAGTCGAAGCTGGCGCAGGGAAGCTGGGCTCCCGAGATCGTCGAGGGCTGTGATACGATGATCACGCTCGATATCGAGTACGGGATGATGCCCGACGAGTTCAAATACATCGCCGGAAAGAAGCTCAGCCAGCGGATCGAAGAGTTCCGCGAGCAAGCCGCTGAGGCGCGGAACCAGGCCGACGAACTCGAGGCCGACGCGGACAACTGAGCCGGATCAATCGACGACGAGCCGTTCGCGCTCGAATCGGCCGTCGGCGTCTGCGCCGTCACGATCGACGCGTGCCCGCCAGCGCCACGAGCCGATCTCGTGGGGCTCGAGCGAACCGATCAGATACGACCGGTCGGGCCACGTCGCCAGCGCAGCGTCGGTGTCGCTCGGACGGGCCGGGCCGCGGGGATGGGAGTGATAGAAGCCGACGATTTCCTCGCCGCGAGCCTCGAGGCGGTCGAAGATCGCCAACTGCTGTTCGGGGTCGATCTCGTAGCGCGTTCGCGGATTCTCGGCGACGTTGTCGGCGGGATACTGCGAGTGGACGCGACTCGTCCCCTCGGACTCGTACGTGCCACCGAGGACGCCACAGATCTCTTCGGGACTGCCCTCGCGAGCGCGCCCAAAGATTGTCTCGCGGATAGCGGTCGGCAGGACGATCACGAACCCGAGCCAGTAGCCGCGGTGTCCGAAACCGACTCGAGCCCTGCAAGATCGTCGAACGAAACCGCAATATCCGAATCGGGGCCGTCAAATCGGTCGGGCTGGACGATCGCCGCGAGCGCCTCGAGCGTGTCCACCAGCCGCGGGCCGGGTCGATTGAGATAGTGGTCGCCGTCCATCGCCCAGACGCGGCTCTCCTTAACTGCCGTCAGTTCGTCCCACCCGTCGCGCTCGGTGAGATCTGCGCTGTTGCGTGCGATCTGTGCGAGGCCGAAGCCACAGGGTGCGACGATCACGATTTCGGGATCGTAGTCACGAATTTCTTCCCACTCGCGCGGTCGTGAGCGCTCGCCGACATCGGCCAGTCCGTACGTGCCGCCGGCCCAGTCGACGAGTTCGGCCGTCCAGTGGCCCGCAATCATCGCGGGGTCTGTCCAGTCGAAGATCGCCACGCGCGGGCGGTCAGACGCGTCGATGTCCGCAGTCCGCTCGCGGATGGCGTCGATGCGAGACTCGAGGTCGGCGCGGACCTCGCGAGCGCGCGCTTCGCGGTCGACCGCGCGACCGATCCGATCGATGTCGTCAAGCACGTCGCCGACGCTGTGTGGATCGGTCGGTACGACGTCGGGATCGGCCGAAATCCGGTCGACGGCGTCGGCGACGACGGTCTCGTCGACCGCACAGACGTCACACATTCCCTGCGTGACGATCACGTCCGGCTCGAGATCGTCGAGCGTCTCGACGTCGATCTCGTAGACGCCATCCTCGGTCTCGGCGATCTCGAGGACCTGGCGGTCGATCTCAGCGCTCGAGGCCGACTCGTCGACATCGATTCTCGAGCGGGTAACGGCGGGGGCTTCCGCCGCACTCGGCGGGTAGTCACACTCGTGGGAGACGCCGACCGGCTCGCGTCCCAGTGCAGCCACCATCTCGGTCGCCGACGGGAGCGTCGTGATGATTTGCATGGCCTTTCGTAGGGAGCGAGAAACCAAAAGCAGCCCCGTCGGCTAGCTGGCCTCGCGGGCGCTCGCGAACGCGGTCGCGTTCGAACAGATATATCATCGCCGTCCGCCGTGGGAAGGGTATGGCAGTCCTCTTACAGCTGCTCGGTGCGAACCCCATCGGCGGACTGGTGCTCGCGATCATCGTTCCGGTCGTCGTCGTCGCGTTCGGAACGTACGTCGGCGTGTTGATGGCGCTGCAGTCGTTTTTCGACGCCTCGTCGTGGCAGGAGGCGATGCGAACCGGCGACACCGAGGAGTAGGAACGTGGTAGTGGATCGGCGTTGCGTGTTGAGCGCCACCGTGACGTGGTGTCCCGGCTGCGGTCGACACTACACGTCCGCGAGCGCCGCCTCGAGTTCCCGAACCCCCTTCTTTTCCGTCCGATCGGCGTTTGCCAGCACGCACACCGGTTGCTCGCCGACGGGGACGAAGCCGAGATCGAGTCGGTCGGCAGTCTCGCGGAGGCCAAGGCCCGCGTCAGCGTCGCCCGCGATGACCTTCCGGGCGGGACTCTCGTGGGCACGCAGCCCGAGGTCGTAGCCGTCGATTGCGTCGGTCAGGTCGCGTCTGGTCGTCCCCCGGCCATCCGCGAGGGCAGCTACCGCGGCGTCCAGACTCGAGCGCAGCCCCGAGTCGGTCGTCCGATTGACGAATTGCAGGTCGCGATCGACCAAATCGGCCAGCCCCTCGATCTCGTCGGGATTGCCGGCGCGGACGACCAGTCCCCACTCGCGCTCCCAGCGGTCGAGTTCGACCGTCTCGACGTCGGCCTCGAGCGGGCCTGCGACCACGGCCACGTCGGGAACGCCCTCCCGGAGCCGTCGCAGACCCGGCTGGGTACCGACCGAAAGGTAGCGCGGGTTTGCGAGGCCGTCGAGCAATCGCGACACGGTCGGGTCGTCCTCCCCGACGGCGAAGAGGGTCGGCGGCCGGACGTCCGGTGAGAACAGCGTGGCGGTGACGGGTTCGCCTTGCTCGAGATAGTCGGTTTCGGGGCCGACTTCGACGACGCCGTCGGCGTCGGCGAGGCTGGTCGTCGCGCCGCTGCCCTTGTCGACGGGGTAGACGAGCGTCTCACCGTCGCTATCGGTGACTAAGCCAACGGGCATGAGCCGATGACGGCCCTCCTCGTAGCGTTCCTGTCGGGCCAGCCGTCCGGTAACGGTCGCCGACGCGGGTTCGGGGAGTCCGGCGGCCTCACGGATCGCCGGCGCGACGAAAGTGCGAAAGACCATCATCGCGGAGACGGGATAGCCCGGGAGACCAACGTAAGCAGAGTTATCTAGCCGGCCGATCAGCATCGGCTTGCCCGGCTTGACGCTCACACCGTGGAGCAGCAACTCGCCTTGCTCTTCGATGACGCGGTAGATGACGTCGACCGCGCTCGCGCTGGTCGACCCCGAGGAGAGGACGAGATCACACTCGTCGGCAGCCTCGCGGAGAATCCGCTCCATTTCGTCCTGCTCGTCGCCAGCGTGGGGATAGAGGACGGCCTCGCCGCCCGCGTCTTCGACGCCCGCGGCGATCGTGTAGCTGTTGACGTCGTAGATTTCCCCGCGCTCGCTCGCGAGGTCCTCACCCGGCCGTACGAGTTCGTCGCCGGTCGAGACGATGCCGACGCGCGGCTTGGCCCGGACTGGTACCTCGTCGACCCCGAGCGCCGACAGCAGGCCGATATCTCGAGGCGTGATCTGCGTGCCGGGCCCGAGCGCGCGCTCGCCCGCGGCGACGTCCGCGCCGGCGAACATGACGTTGTCACCGGGGGCGACCGAGGTACGGACCAGGACCTCGTCGCCACCGGAATCCGTGTCGGTGCTCGCGGTTTCACCGCTCGCTCGTTCCGTCGACGGCCCGTCGACGCGATCCGTTCGCTCGACCGGAACCATCGCGTCGGCACCGTCAGGCATCACCGCGCCCGTCGAGATTTCGACTGCCTGTCCCTCCACGAGTGTCATGTCCGGCTCCTCGCCGGCGTGAACCTCGCCGACGACCGCGAGCCGGGCGGGATCGGCCTCGTCAGCGCCGAACGTATCCCGTGCTCGGAGGGCGTAGCCGTCGAGGCTCGCCCGGTCGAACCCCGGAACGTCGAGTTCGGCGTCGAGTCGCGCCACCAGCACCCGGCCCCGCGCCTCCGCGAGCGGGACGCGTTCGATGCCAGCCTCGAGCGCCAGCGAGTCGATCGCCTCGCGTGCCTCCGCGGGCGTGGCGAGATCGCGAAATTCCTTGCGGTTCATAACGGCCTTTCGGGTGCCGAGGCTAAAAACGTCGGTCGAATGCGCCGGTTCGACACGATCTGGCAGCCCCTCGGGGCTCTCGTCATCGTCGATAAACGTTCGTGTTATAATACTCGTGTTGAATGGTAGTTTGTCCCGAAACAGGACGACATATGAAGGGTTTTAGCGTCTGGTCACGAACGATCCGTCGTGGCTTTTCGCTCGAGCGACGTTCCAAACCCCGTCCGGTGGCTGCTGCTCGCGGTCGGCTACCTGCTCGCATGGGCCGGCGTGATCGACGCGCGACGCGCTGAGCGGACGACCGACCTCGCCTGGCCCCGCATCGTCACGGGAATCGCGCGAATGTCCAAATCCGCGGCGGATGTCGCGATGGTCGGGATCGCGCTCGGGCCGGCGGCGATCGCCGGCGTCGGGCTGGCGACCCCCTACTGGGGGCTTGCCTTTGCGGTTGGCGGTGGGGTCGCCGGCGCGACCATTAGTCTGGTCTCCCAGCGATACAGCGGTGGGACCGCTGCGGGCCTCTCGCGGGCGGTGACGACGAGCGGCGTCATCGTCGCCATGAGCTTACTGCCGCTCGCTGCCGTTTACGGGGTGGGAGCTGAGCGACTGATCGCACTCGTCGGCGACGACGCCGCCGCGATCGCCTTCGGGGCGGACTACCTCCGGGTCGTCGCCGTCGGCGTCCCGCTGGCGGGGCTGAATCTCATCGGCAGCCGGACGCTCGTCGGTGCCGACGACGCGTGGACGCCCATGGTCCTTCGAGCGGGCGGCGCAGTCGTCAACGTGGCACTCAACGCGGTGTTGCTCTTCGTCCTTGAGTTGGGCGTCGTCGGCGCGGCGATCGGCACCGTCGTCGCGAACGCGCTCGTCCTGACCGCGTTCGGCATCGGTTTCACGGCTGGCCGGCTGCCGCTGCTCGGTGCGTTCCCCGTGACGGTCAGTATCGCGTGGCCGTTCGTGACGAGCGACGAGATCCGCGACGTGCTCACTATCGGGATGCCGCTGGTGTTCACCAACGTCGCCCGGCGAGCCGCCCAGTTTCCGATGCTCGCGATCGTCGCGCTCTTCGGGCCGAACGTCCTCGCCGCCTACGTCGTCGCCCGCCGCGTCCTGGATCTGATGGACACGCCCGGCTGGGGCTTTTCGCTGGCCTCGAGCAGTCTGGTTGGTCAGGAGTTAGGTACCGGTGACGAAGGGGACGCCGACGCCTACGGTCGCGAGGTGCTCTGGTTTGGCACCGGCGTCTACGTCGTCAGCGCGGCGCTCGTGTTCGGCTTCGCCGACTGGATCGGGCGTCTATTCGTAAGCGATCAGTCTATACTGCCGCTCGTGAGCACGTTTATCGCCGTCGCCTGCGTCAGCGTCGTCTTCCGCGGTATAAGCGGCGGTGCGACCGGCCCACTCCGCGCCAGCGGCGACACCCGCTGGCCGTTCTACGGGCAGGTGCTCGGGCTGTATGGTGTCGCGCTTCCCGTCGCGCTGGTCGGTACCGTCTCGATCCCGGTTCCGGTCCTCGAGACCGTGACGCCGCTCGGAATCGGCGCGCTCTACGCCGCGTTGCTCCTCGAGACGTTCGTCCCCGCCGCGGTCACGTACTATCGGTTTACGACCGGCCACTGGAAGACAATCAGCCGCGCGTATCGGCCCGACTCGTCGGCAGGCGACTAGCTGGCTGCCTGTCTCGAGCGGAACGATTACAATCCCGCTGCTGGTTGCACATGGTATGTCACGGCTTGCCGAATCCGACCGCGAGCGCATCGCCGCCCTCTTCGATCGCCACCTCGAGGTCGGCCTCCACCACGGGGCACAGCTGGCCGTCTTCGTCGACGGCGAGCTCGTCATCGACCTCGCGGGCGGCACAACGGGACCCGACGGCGACAGGGAGACCCACGAGACGCGTCACGTACTGTTCTCGTGTACGAAACCCTACGCCGCGGTGACGCTGCACTCGCTCGTCGAGGAGGGTGCGCTCGCGTACGACGACCGCGTCGTCGACCACTGGCCCGAGTTCGCCGAGGAGGGCACCGACAAGGCCGCTATTACCGTCCGGCAGGTTCTCAGCCACACCGCGGGACTGCAAAAGAGTACGATCGACGCCCGGCCAGCCGCTTGGAACGACTGGGACGCCGTCATCGAGACGCTCGAGGACCAGGACCCACTCACCCCGCCGGGCGAGGTCCCGGCCTATCACTCGCTTACTTTCGGCTGGCTGGTCGGCGAACTCGTTCGCCGCGTGTCCGGAACGGCGATCGAAGAGGCTGCCACAGCGCGTGTCTTCGAACCGCTCGGCATGGCACAGACCGGAATCGGGCTCCGGGAGGACGAAGACGACGACGTGGCGACAGTAGTCGGCTTCGAGCCGTTCGATCGGTGTCGGGACCCCGGTGAGGGACTCGGCAACAACGCTGCGGTCGCAGAGCCGTTCAACTCGGAGGAAACCCACCGGGCGGTGATCCCCGCGTCCAACGGCATCGGCACCGCGCGGGACATGGCCCGCTTTTATGCCTGTCTGGCCAACGGCGGCGAACTCGAAGGGACCCGACTCCTCGAGTCCGAGACCGTCGATCGGATGACCCGGCTCGCAGCCGAGACGGCGTCCGACGGGACGCTCGACCGCGAGGCACGGTTCGCGCTCGGCTTCTGGAAAGGCGGAACGACGGTCGCACCCTACGGCTCGCTCTCCCCCGAGCACGTCTTCGGCCACGCTGGCCTCGGGAGCAGCGTCGGCTGGGCCGACCCCGAGGAGAACATCGGCTTTGCGTACGTTACCAACGGGGTCCGCGACGGCACCTACGAACACCTCGCCCGGGTGAACGCGCTGGCCGATGCCGTTCGGCTTGCGCTGCGGTAAGTATCCGGACTCCTGTCGATCACGTTCAGCACACTCGCGACCCGTCGTGTAGAGACGCCGGACCGTCGGTCCAGCAGACCGTCTCAGGCCTTCGGCGAGAGATGCCCGGCAAAAGTCTGGAACAGGATCGTCTCCTCGGGAACGTAGAACGTGTCCGTGGCGAACTCGTAAACGTTCTCGGGGGTTTCGGCTTCCCAGACGATGTAGGCGAACTCGTCCTCGACGGTCTCTTGTTGCATGTCGATCGTGGCCTCCTCGTGATCGAACTCCGCGAAGAGGTCCTCGAAGAGCCCCTCGATCTCCTCGAGGCCGTGGAACGTCCCCATGTTCGTCACGATCACCGACTCGTCGGTGTAGTCCTCCATAACGGCCTCAAGGTCTTGCTCGCCGAATGCCGTCAGGTGGTGGTCGAGTACGTCGTCAGTCGTTGTCATTCGGATCTCTCAATGTGAGTTGGCAACACATGTCGATATCAAGGTTGTGGAAGAACGACCCCCTCTCGAGGGTGTTACGGATTGACTTCCCAGTTCTCGACGGCCACCGTCTCGCCGGCCGGAATCCCCTCGCGGTCGTCGTCGACGACGACCCAGCCGTCGGCCAGCGCAACGCTCGAGAGCACGCCCGACCCGCTCGCCCGGGTCGGGATCGCCGTGTACGCGGGTTCGTCGCGGGGGACATCCTCGTCGTGGGCCTCGAGGCGCACCCGCGCGAACGTCCGCGTGCCAGGCTCGCTCGGGATCTTGCGCTCGAGTCGGGCCTGTGTCGTCGGGTGGGGGTCGGGTTCCGTTCCCTCGAGCCAGCGCAGCGTCGGCCGCAGAAACTGGACGGCGTTGATGATGCAGGCGACTGGATAGCCGGGCAATGCGAGCACGGGAGTATCCTCGACGATCCCCAGACAGACCGGGTGTCCGGGCTTGAGCCCGACGCCGTGGACCAGCACCTCACCCAGATCGTCGATCACTTCTGGCAGCAAGTCCCGCTTACCGACCGAAGAGCCCCCAGTCGTGACGACCACGTCCTTGGTTAGATCGCGCTGGATGGCCACGCGCAGCGACTCGGGATCGTCGGTGACCACATCGCGGTACGTGGCGCGAGCGCCCCAGCGCTGGGCCAGCCGCGACACCGTGAGCCCGTTGGTTTCGACGACTTCACCGGGGTCGGGATCGGCCTCGACCAGTTCCTCGCCGGTTGGAATGACGCCGACCGTCGGTTGCTGGGCGACCGCAACCTGCCCGTAGCCCGCCGATCGCAGCAGGCCCAGATCCGACGGTCGGAGCCGATGGCCCGTCTCGTAGAGCTGTTGTCCCTCCTCGATGTCCTCGCCGATCGGCGCGACGTTTTCGCCCTCCGCAACGGCGTCTTCGACCTCGAGGTCGCCGATCGATTCGCGTTCGGTGACGCGTTCGATCATCACGACGGCGTTGGCCCCCTCGGGGAGGGCGCTGCCGGTGTGGACCCGCGCGGCCGTCCCCGGGTCGATGCGGTCGGCAGTAGCGTGGTCCTCGTCGACTGCGTCGGGCTCGATAAGTTCCACCACCTCCGGGGAGCGCCCGCTGGCCCCGAAGGTGTCCGCAGCCCGGACGGCGTAGCCGTCCATGGCCGCCCGTCGATAGTGGGGGACGTTTCGGGCGGCTGTAACGGGCGCGGCAAGCACGCGGCCGTCAGCACGCGCGACATCGACGGTTTCGGTCCCACAGGGGACATCGGCGTCCCCACGATCTGCGACAGCCTCTCTGAGAATCCGGCGCGCCTCGGCGACCGGCGTCCGCACTTTGAACCCGGCTTCCGTGCGCTCGCGGTCCGCTCCTTCCATACGGTGACTCGAGTCGCCGGACGCCAAAAGCGTGGGGGCCCGTGGAGGGCAAATCGCCGCGACCGCGGGGTTTTTCGTAGCGGCGTTCAAACCTGTATCCATGTCAGCGCTCCGCGACGCGTTGCGGGACCTCTCCGAGGACGTCTTCTTCGATCTACTCGAGAGCGAGGACGCCTATCTGCTCGTGCTTGACGTCCCTGGAGTCACCGCCGAGTCGCTCGACCTCGCGATCGAGGATGGTCGCATCTCCATCGATGCCACCCGGGAAAAGGAGCCGACCGAAGACTACCAGTACATCGAGGAGAACCGCTCGCTCTTTCTCGATGTCGACCTTCCGCTGCCCGATGACGCATCCGACGCCAACGCCGAGGCGGCGGTCGACCGGGGCGTCCTCGAGTTGGTGCTGCCGAAACGAGGTTCCAGCGACGAGACAACGATCGAGATCGTCGACGAGGACGCCTAACACGGGGGTGAGTGAGACTGGCCTCTCTTCGCGCATACAAGCGCTTCGTCATCGTCGCGTGGCAGTTCCTGCCGCTGTTGCTCGCCTACGCCCGTGACCGGCGGCGCTTTCTCCTGTTTGGTCGCCCCCGGCAGGTCGGCCACGAGACCCACAGCCGCCGGGCCGAGCGGTTGCTCGAGTCGCTGTTGACGCTGGGGCCGACCTTTATCAAACTCGGGCAGTTGCTGTCGACCCGTCCCGACATCCTCCCACCGGCGTACATCGACACCCTCGAGTCCCTGCAAGACGCCGTGCCGCCGGCACCGTGGCCCGAGGCAAAACAGGTGCTTGAGGACGAACTCGGCCCCGTCGACGAGCGCTTCGCGGAGTTCGACACCGAGCCGATCAGCGGCGCGAGTCTGGGACAGGTGTATCGGGCGCGACTCGATCCCGAGACCGAGCGGACGCGGGCCGAACCGACCGACGGAGTCAGTCGCGAGGTCGCCGTGAAGATTCGCCGTCCGAACATCGAATCGCTCGTCAACGCCGATCTACGGGTCATCAAGTGGTCGCTGCCGATCCTGCTGTATTTCGTCGGCGAAGCGCGCGCGTTCTCGCTCGAGAATCTGGCCGACGAGTTCTCGAAGACGATCCGCGAGGAGATGGACTACGAGCGCGAAGCCGAGATGCTCACCGAGATCCGCGCGAACTTTGCCGACGACGATCGGTTTCGCATTCCCGACGTGATCGAGAGCCACTCCGACTCGCGCGTGCTCACGATGGAGTACATCGGTGGGACAAAGATCAACGAGCTCGAGGAACTCGAGCGCAAAGGGATCGACCGAACACAGATTGCAGAGAACTTAGAGCGGTCGTACCTCCAGATGATCATCGACGATGGGGTCTTCCACGCCGATCCCCACCCCGGCAACCTTGCGGTGACCGACGAGGGGAAGATCGTCTTCTATGACTTCGGGATGTCGGGACGGGTCGATTCGTTCATTCAGGACAAGATCGTCGATTTCTACGTCGCTGTCGCCAACCAGGACATCGACGGCATCCTCGACGCGCTGGTCGAGATCGGGACGCTGTCACCCGACGCCGACCGCGGTGTGATGTCCGAGGTGATGGAGATCGCCATCCAGGACGCCCGTGGTGAGGACGTCGAACAGTACCGGGTCAACCAGATCGTCGGCCAGATCGAGGACTCGATCTACGAATTCCCCTTCCGACTCCCCAAAAACCTCGCACTTGTCCTCCGGGTCGCGACCGTCGTCGAAGGCGTTTGTGTCACCCTCGATGAGGACTTCGATTTCATCGCGACGGCGACCGACTTCCTGACCGAAGAAGGGTATCGCGAGGAAACCATCCGAAACTATATCGACGAGACGGGCCAGCAGCTCCGCCGCAGCGGCGAGTCCCTGACTCGACTTGCACCCAAGACCGAGCGCGCACTCGACCGACTCGACCGCGACGACCTCTATCTCCGCATCGGCGTCGAAGACTCGGACAAGGTCTTCGAGAAGTTCGCCAAGCGCCTGATCTACGGCATGCTGTTGACGATGTCGCTGTTCTCGACCGGCGTGCTCTACGCGCTTGAGGCCCCCGCTGGATCGATCGTCGCAGCGGTTTTCTCCGTGATCGTGTTGATCCAACTCTACCGGTCGTTCCGCTCGCCAAAGTCGATCGGCGCGCGACCGCAGTTTACCCGCCAGAACCTCCGCCAGCGCCGCGGCGAGGAGTGACGGCGGCCAACCTTCTTTCCGCGCTGGGTCGAAGGCAGACCATGGACTACGATCGAGTCGCCGACCTGCCGCTGACGATCGAGTCGGTCGCAAGCGAGCGCCGCGAGCGCGAGACCTCGAGCGAGTTTACCCGCGTGACGACCGAATTCGCGCTTTCGGGACCGACACCGAACGGCGACGGGACGGTTACGGGACGTGGCGAGGACGTGACCTACGACACCGAAGATCACGACCGGCTGGCGGAGACCGGCCTGCCGGAACTCACCGGCGAGTACACGTTCGGGTCGTTTTCCAAGCGACTTGCGGACCTCGATCTCTTTCCCGGCGGTGCACCCGACCGTGAGGTCTTTCGTAACTACCGGCGGTGGGGCATCGAGAGTGCGGCGCTTGATCTCGCCCTACGACAGGCCGAGACAGACGTTGCGAGCGTCCTCGAGCGGTCGCTCGAGCCAGTCCGGTTCGTCGCGAGCACCCGCCTCGGCGAGCCGCCGACGACCGACCGACTCGAGGACCTGCGCGAGCAGGTTCCCGACCTCCAATTCAAGCTCGATCCGACGCCCGAGTGGGACGCCGACCTCGTCGCGGCGATCGACGAACCGGTGGGCACCGACGCGGTCCGCATTCTCGATCTGAAAGGCCAGTACGAGGGCACCGAGGTCGACGTGCCGGCCGACCCCGAGCTGTACGACCTCGTCCTCGAGGGATTCCCAAACGCCATCATCGAGGATCCGGCGCTGACCGACGAGACGCGGCCGCTGTTCGAGGACTCGGCGGTTCGATCGCGCGTCTCGTGGGACGCGCCGATCCACGGGCTCGAAGACGTCGAGGCGCTGCCGTGGGAGCCCGACTGGCTGAACGTCAAACCGTCGCGCTTTGGCTCGCTCGCGTCGCTGCTCGAGACGATCGCCTACTGCAACGACCGCGGGATTCGGCTGTACGGCGGCGGTCAGTTCGAACTCGGCGTCGGTCGCGAACAGATTCAGACGCTGGCCTCGCTGTGCTATCCCGACAGCCCCAACGACGTTGCCCCGCGGGCGTACAACGAGCCCGCAGTCGGTGACGGGCTGCCGGCGAGTCCGCTCGAGCCAGCCGCCGTGTCCGTCGGATTCCGCTGGTAGCGGCTGGCCCGTTTAGCCACGTCATGACAACAGGATCACAACAGATCGAGCGGAACGTCTGTTCGGCCACCAACACTTTACGTGATGGTGACAAGATTGAGAAGTCCGGGGTGGACTGGATGGATGTGAGTGCTGTGGTCCAGCCTGGATGTGAGTTTTTCCCGGACGTTCCACGGGTTTCGATTCCGCTGTAAAATAGCTGGGGGTTCGTCGCTCGCCAAAGGGTGTATCCACCGATGCTCGAGACGGCCGGATCCGACCCCACAGTGACGGAGATAGTCCTGTTAGCACACCGAACAGGCTCCAGCGGCCATTCCAAACGGTTTATGACCGTCGGTTGATTACGCCGGGACATGGCGAAACAGCAGACCGAAGTTCGCGATCTCCAGGAAGGCAGCTACGTCATGATCGACGATACGCCGTGTAAAATCAACGCCTACTCGACGGCCAAGCCAGGTAAACACGGCAGCGCCAAGGCTCGCGTCGAGGCCGAGGGCGTCTTCGACGGCAAGAAACGCTCGCTCTCCCAGCCCGTCGACGCGAAGATCTGGGTCCCGATCATCGAGCGCAAAAACGGGCAGGTCGTCTCGGTAGACGGCAACGACATGCAGGTCATGGACCTCGAGACCTACGAGACGATCACGATGCGCGTCCCAGAGGACATCGACATCTCCCCCGACGAGAACATCGAGTACCTCGAGATGGAAGACCAGCGAAAGATCGTCTAATGTTTCCTGGGGCGGCTGACGAACGCGAGGGGACCGACGCGGCGGCTGATGCCGACCGTGGAGACGCGAACTTCGTGGTCGTCGGTGCGCCGCTGGACGCCACGACGACCTTTCAACCGGGGACCCGATTCGGGCCCCAGCGGATCCGCACTTTTGCAGAACCGTTCGACGATTACGACCACCGGACGGACCAGCATTTCTCTGAACTGGGCGTCGTCGACCGCGGCGACATCCGCGCGTGGGACGATGCACAGGAGTACCTCGAGTACCTGACGAGTACGCTGCGTGAGGCCGTCTGGAACGACGCCGTCCCACTGCTCCTGGGAGGTGAGCACACCGTCTCGCTCGCGGGCGCACGCGCTGTCGAACCTGACGTGTTTGTCTGCCTCGACGCCCACCTCGACCTCTATGGTGCCTACGACGGGAACCCGCTCTCCCACGCTGCCGTTACCCGACGGATTCTCGAGGACGTCGACGCGGTCGAAGAGGCGATTATCCTCGGTGTGCGCACCGGAAGCGAAGCCGAGTGGGAACGCGCTGAGGCGGACGACGTGACCGTCGTCCCACCCGAGGACGTCGCAGGTTGGGACCCCGGCGACCGACTCGCCGATCGCGACGTCTACCTGAGCGTCGACATCGACGCCGCCGATCCCGGCTTCGCGCCAGGCACTGGGACAACCGAACCGTTCGGCCTCGAGCCCCGTGAACTCCGTGACGTCGTCCGTGCGGTTGCACCCCACGCTGACGGCTTCGACGCCGTCGAAGTCAACGACCGCGACGACGGGCAGGCGGCCGCGCTGGCTGCCAAACTAGTTCGCGAGTTTGTCTTTTCGCACGCCAGCGGCGTCGACACATAGCCATCGGCCACGCGAGAGCGCACGTTTTTCCCACTCCGCCCGAACTCCCGAGTATGCTCGAGACAACGCTGTGTTTCCCGCTCCGGGACGGCGATTCCGTGGGTCGCGACGTGCTCCTCATCGAGAAACGCCGCGGGCTCGGCGAGGGGTGGTACAATGGCCCCGGCGGCAAGTGCGAATCCGGCGAAACCCCGCTAGAGTGTGCCGTCCGCGAAACGCGCGAGGAGGTCGGCCTCGAGGTCACAGCCCTCGAGAAAGCCGGCGAGCTTACCTTTCTGCTCGATGGCGACACACACTCGGTCTGTCACGTCTTTCGGACGCGTTCGTTTACCGGCGAGCCAACCGCGTCCGACGAGGCTCACCCGGAATGGATCGCCATCGAAGACGTGCCATACGATCGGATGTGGGACGACGATCACCTGTGGCTCCCCGGCGTGCTCGAGGGGCGAACCGTCGTCGGCGAGTTTCGGTTCGAAGGTGGCGAGCCCCTAGACGAGGCCGAGTTCGTTGGGTACGACCTCGAGTGGGACGTCTCATTTTGATCCCTCGATCGTGTGGTTGGTTAGGGTTTCAAAACGATCTTGCCCGAACTCTTCCGGTCCTCGATGTACTGGTGAGCGTCGGCGGCGTCTGCGAGCGCGAACGACTCGCCCAGTACGACCTCGAGATCGCCGCTTGCGAGTCCCTCGGTGAGATCCGGAACCGCCTGCATGATCCTGCTCGGATCGTGGGTAGCGGCCTGACCGAGGTGGAATCCTGTGACGGTCTTGTTCTCGAAGAGCAGCCGCTTGTTGCTGACCTCGGCGGGGACGCCGCTGGCGACGCCGTAGGTGACCATCCGGCCGAAGTGGGACATCGCGTCGAGGCTGCGCTCGAAGACGTCGTCGCCGACGCTCTCTAAGACGAGGTCGACGCCTTCCCCATCGGTTTCGTCCGCGATTACCTCGCGGAAGTCCGTTTCGGTGTAGTCGATCGGATGCTCACAGCCCAGCTCGGCCGCGAGCTCGAGCTTTTCATCCGAACTCGCGGTCCCGAAGACCTCCGCGCCGGCGTTCGACGCCAACTGGACGGCAGCTGTGCCGACCCCGCCCGCGGCGGCCTGGATCAGGACTGACTCGCCTTCCTCGAGGCCACCCCACGCGAACAGACAGCTATGGGCGGTGAGAAACTGGATCGGGAAGCCGGCGGCTTCCTCGAGACTCATCGCCTCCGGAACCGGAAAGAGCATCTCGGTGGTCGCGACGACGGACTCGGCGTAGCCGCCGGTTTCGACCATCGCGACAACGCGGTCGCCCTCCGAGACGTCCTCGACGCCGTCACCGACTGCGTCGACCCGTCCTGCGGCTTCCATCCCCGGAACGTATGGTGGCTCGGGACCGCCGGGATAGTGGCCGCGACGCTGCATGATGTCCGCGAAGTTGATCCCCGCCGCCTCGACGGCGATGCGGACCTCGCCCGGCCCCGGGTCCGGTTGCTCGATGTCGATAACCTCGAGTCGATCGCTGTCGCCGTATTCTGTTACCTCGATTGCGTCCATATTACTCCTGCGGGCGACAGGCGGATAAACCTCTGAGAACCGGAGGAAACGACCGGGCAGTTGTAGGACGTGGTGTCGTTACGATAGACGGGGACGGGATTCGTTACCCGAGACGCTACAGCTGGTCGATGATCTCGTCGGCGAACGTCGACAGCGCTGCCTCTCGGTCCTCGTTCTGAATGCCGATAATGGCGTGATCGAGGCTCAGTTCCTCGAGCCGACTGAAATACTCGCGGAACCACTCGACGCCAGCCCGGAAGCCGAGATGCAGCGGCTCGGGCTCGGCCGTCCGGTCGTCGGCCAATTCGACGCGCACCGCGATCGCGAACGGTTTCTCGCCGGCACGGTCGCGCCAGTCGTGGAGGTAGGTCTCGAGCGTCCGTTCGGGCAGATGATAAAAGAGCCAGCCGTCGCCGTGGTCGGCAATCCACTCCTTGGACTGGCGGGCGTGGCCGGTCGGGAGCAGTGGAATCGTCTCACTGGTCGGCTTTGGGACGACATCGAGGTCACCCTCGAGGGTTCCCCACTGTCCCTCGCATTCGGGAAAGTCTTCGCGCCAGACGGTTCGGATGGCGTCGACGGACTCGCGGAACAGCTGCCCGCGGTCGTCGGGATCGACGTCGAAGGCAGGGTACTCCGGATCGCGGTCGCCGGAGGCGATCCCGAGGACGAGCCGCCCATCCGAGAGTTGGTCGACCGTCGCCGCGGATTTGGCGACGTGCAGCGGATGGCGGAGCGTGAGGACGATACTCGAGGTGCCGAGCGCGATCTCATCGGTGTGGGCAGCGACGTGTGAGAGCCACGGCCAGGTGTCGAACATCTGGCCGGCGTCGCCGAACTTCGGCCAGTCGGTCGGGACGTCACGGGCCCAGAGGCCGTCGAAACCGACCGCCTCGGCATGTTCGGCGAGTCGGATTTCGGCGTCGATATCTGGCTGCGAGCGGTTCGTTCCGGTCAGCGGGAAGCCAGCACCGAAGGTCAGCCCGTCGTGGTCGAACAGCCGTCGGTAGCCAGCGTTTACGTGTCCTCCGGAGTGCATTCGCTCGTGCTATCGGGCGAAGCAGTATGACGATGGCGTTGTCCGACGGCCGTTGCTGGACGGCGACGGTCACAGCTATAGTAACAACTGAAACGATTCACACCGATCGCACAGCCATCGTGCGATCGGGTGTGCATTGACTTTCAGTGGCTGCTATAGTCCACCACTCACGCGATACTGACCGCGTTGCCACTCGAAGAGGCGAAAAAGTGGAAAATTCGAGATGGCAGCCTGGTCGTCAGTCGAGCCGATCAGTCGTCGGCGGGTGCAGCGCCGGAGCCGTCCTGGGCCTGCTCTTTGGTCCAGGAGAGCTTGCCGCCGGCTGCGAGGATTGCGCGCTCGCGTTCGGAGGCGTCGAGCGTCGCCGTGTACTCGTCCTCGCCGTTGACGCGGACGGTGAACTCTTCCTGACCGGAGGTGACGGCGTCGTAGACGTCGTCGACGATCTCGATCTCGTCGCCCTGCTCGATGTTCTCGTAGGTGTCCTCGTCGATCGTCAGCGGGACGATCCCGAAGTTGAAGAGGTTCGCACGGTGGATGCGTGCGAAGCTCTGTGCGAGGACGCCCTCGATACCGAGGTACATCGGGCACATGGCGGCGTGTTCACGCGAGGAGCCCTGCCCGTAGTTCTCGCCAGCGACGAGGAAGCCGCCGTCGGCGTCAGCGGCGCGCTGGGCGAAGGTCTCGTCGACGCGGCTAAGGGTGAACTCCGAGAGCTTGTCGATGTTCGACCGGTACATCAGGATGTCCTGCGTCGCAGGGATGATGTGGTCGGTCGTGATGTTGTCCTCCATCTTGAGGAGGGCATCGCCCTCGATGTTCGATCCCAGCTGATCTTTCAGCGGGACGTCACCGATGTTCGGGCCCTTGACGAGCTCGTCGTCGGGGGCCTCGTCGGGCGTGATGAGGTCGGTCTTCGAGCCGTCGTACTCGTCGGGCAGCTCGATGCCGGGTGCCTCGAGGTCGCCGAGTTCGTCGGCGAGGTCGCGCGGGTCGATGATCTCGCCTTTGATCGCCGCGGCGGCGGCGACTTCCGGCGAACAGAGGAAGACGTTGTCGTCCTCGATGCCCGAGCGGCCCTCGAAGTTGCGGTTGAACGTCCGTAGCGAGACCGAATCGGAGGCGGGGACGTGACCGATGCCGATACAGGCACCACACGTCGCTTCCGAGAAGTTGACGCCAGCGGCCATCATCTCCGCGACCCAGCCCTCACGGGCGAGCATCTCGGAGGCCTGCTTGGAGCCGGGCGCAACGATCATCTCGGTCGTCGGGTTGACCTCGCGGTCCTCGAGCATCTTCGCGGCCGGGAGGATGTCCTCGTAGCCGCCGTTGGTACAGGAGCCGACGATGACCTGCTCGACGGACTGGCCGGCGACTTCGCTGACGGGCACGACCTTGTCCGGCATCGAGGGCTGAGCGATCAGCGGCTCGAGGTCGGAGAGGTCGACGACGATCTCGTCGTCGTACTCGGCGTCGTCGTCGGGCTGGAGTTCGACGTACTCGTCGCCACGGTTGACGCGCTCGAGGTAATCCTGGGTCTGCTCGTCGGTCGGGAAGATCGACGTGGTCGCACCGAGCTCGGTGCCCATGTTGGTGATGGTCATCCGCTCGGGGGCGGTCAGACTCTCGACACCGGGGCCGGTGTACTCGAGGATCTTGCCGACGCCGCCCTTGACGGTCAGCCGTCGCAGGAGCTCGAGGATGACGTCTTTCGCGGTGGCCCACTCGGGGAGTTCGCCCTCGAGGCGGACGTTGACGACTTCGGGCATCTCGATGTAGTAGGGGGCACCGCCCATGGCGACGGTGACGTCGATCCCGCCAGCGCCGATGGCGAGTTCGCCGAGACCGCCGGGGGTCGGCGTGTGGCTGTCCGAGCCCAGCAGGGTCTTGCCGGGGGCCGCGAAGTTCTCGCGGTGGACGTTGTGACAGATGCCGTTACCGGGGCGAGAGAAATACGCGCCGTAGGTACCGGCTGCAGAGCGGAGGAAACGGTGGTCGTCGGTGTTTTTGAAGTCGAACTGATAGGTCTGGTGGTCACAATACTGTGCGGCGATTTCGGTCTGGACCTCGTCCAGCCCCATCGCTTCGAACTGGAGCCAGACCATGGTTCCGGTCGTGTCCTGTGTGAGAACCTGGTCGATCTCGATCCCGATCTCCTCGCCGGTCTCGAGTTCGCCCTCGACGAGATGGTCGTCGAGAATCTTCTCGGTGAGTGTCTGTCCCATAGCACACCGAAATGGGCCGTCTACCCTGATAAAACCAGCGTGTTTCTACGAAACGTAACCATCATGAGAGTATCTCAAAGAGTAGCATGAAACTAACTCGTGTGGTGAGAGATCACCCAACACGAGCTCGTTCAACCTCGCGAGTGGCGTGTCGATTGGTACCGACACCTCGAGAGGCCGTGAACGGACATGCTTTTCTCGTCGCCGCGGCGTTAGCACACGTATGTTCCGTTCCGGTGTGTTCGTCGCCGACCACGTCTCGCCGACGACCGACGCGCAGATCCAACCCAACGGCGTGGACCTCACTGCTGACGTCGTCTTCGAGCAACTGGGACCGGGCCGCATCGGCACGGACAGTAAAGAAATCGGCGAGCGGATCGCCCGCCCGCTCGAGGAACTCGAGCAGAAAGATCCCGACACCTACTACCTGCCGGCGGGGGCCTACGTGGTCCGCTACGGCGAGCGGATCGCGATCCCCGAGGGTCACATCGGCTTCGTCTATCCCCGGTCGTCACTCATGCGCAACTCCTGTATGCTCAATACGGCGGTGTGGGACGCCGGCTACGAAGGTCGTGGCGAGGGCCTGTTGCAGGTCCACCACGACATCGAACTCGAGCGCGGTGCCAGAATCGCCCAGCTCGTCTTCGCCGAGGCCGGCCACGAGGACGTCTACGACGGCAGTTATCAGGGCGAAAACCTCGAGTGACCGGCGACTGGCGCTGACCGACGTCGTCCCCTCGCCTACCGGTTCGCATACCGTTTTGGCAGTCCCCGACCTACGATCGAGCGAGCCCCGATGATGGCGACAACCCACGCGTTTACCGGCCTCGCGATCGTCGCGCCGCTCGCTTACGCCCTCCCCGAGTTCGCGACCGCGCTCGCCGTCGGCGCGGTCCTCGGCGGCATCGCTCCCGATTTCGATCTCGTCTTCGCTCATCGACGAACGCTGCACTTTCCAGTGACTGGGCTCGCCGTCGCCGTTCCCGCGGTTGCTGTCGCAGCGAGTATCCCCTCGAGCCTGACTGTCGCGGTCGCCGCGGCCGCCGTCACGGCCTGGCTCCACGCCGCAAGCGACGCGATCGGTGGCGGTCTAGAGATGGACCCCTGGAACGACCGTACCGAGCGAGCCGTGTACGATCACGTTCGCAGCCAGTGGATCCGTCCACGACGCTGGATCCGCTACGACGGCGCACCGGAAGACGCCGCGGTCGCCGTCGCGCTCGCGATCCCGGCACTGGTCGTCTTCGACGGCTGGCTCACGCCCGTCATCGCCGGCGGCGTGGCCATCTCGCTGTGCTATGCGCTGGTTCGCCGGCGACTCGTCGCGTGGACGCCCGACTGGCTCGAGTGACCGGTCGGCCTCGGTGACTGTCTCACGAGCCGAAGTCGGAACGCTGATACGCGCGCTGGCCGAGCGGCCCAATATGGTCGACGAGCTTGCCGCCAGAACGACACACTTGGTTTTTGCCGCCCTCTGGGCCGGCAGCGTCTGTTTCGTCGCTGCCGTCGTCCTGCCGCTGGCACGCGACGGCGCGTTCAACACGACCCGCCCGCTCGAGGTCATCTCGAGCCGGCTCACCACTGTCTCGCGAGTGAGTTCACTCGTCCTGTTTCTCTCGGGGAGCCACCTGGCGGGGACCACCTACACCGTCGAGAGTCTCTTCGGCTCGGTCAACGGGTGGCTGGTGCTCGCGATGGTCGCACTCTGGCTGGTCCTGACGGCACTCGTCGAGATCGCAGCGAAGCGATTCGAGGCCGGCCTCACCGGAAAGAAAATACGCGAGCCGGCACGCGAGGCGCTACCGATGTTCTGGGCTGCTGCCGTCGCCGCCGTCGGACTGCTGGTCGTCGCGGGGCTGCTCTCAGCCAACGTCGCGCGACTGCTGTAGGACGGCCTGACACGTCGGGCACTGATGGTCGCGGACGTTCTTACGAAAGATACTTAGTCAGTTACTGTAAGGTACTCGCTAATGATCAGGGGTAAAGAGATGGTCTTCTCGCTTCTCGCGGTGGGAACGGCTGCCGTGGCCGGGTACGTCCTCCGTTCCGAGCGATCACGGACCTCCGCGTCGCGCTCGAAGGCCGACCTCGGTGCCCGTCTCGTCAGCCCGGCTGCCGTGCCGACCGACGCGACAGTGGTCGACGCGTCCGCACGACGGCTCGGCGAAATCCCCGGTGCGCGACGCGCACTGGATCGGGCAGTCCGCAACGGCGCGCGCGAGGAATGGGAACACATCACGCTCGAGCACGACGGTGCCTGGTCGGTCGTCGACCGGATTCGCGAGTCGCTGCCCTACTACGAGTCCGACACCGACGCCTACAACGGCGTCTACGTCCGCTACAACGACCGCATCGTCGTCCTCGATGCGATCGGCTGGGCACGACTCGAGGAACCGATTCAGTAGTCGACACCGGTGTCTCGGACAGTCGTCGATCGTCACGAGCCGACGCTTTGCTCTCGGCACCGCCGCCGGCCGTACACACCAGCCGTCACCGAATCGCAACCACTACCACCGCGGCCACCCGACGCCTATCCATGCAACTGGGCCTGATCGGACTCGGACGGATGGGACAGATCGTTGTCGACCGAACCCTTGCGGCGGGCCACGAGGTCGTCGCCTTCGACCTCGATGACGATGCCGTCGCGACGGCGGCCGACGCCGGTGCCGACCCCGCTGACTCGCTCACAGACTTCGTCGACCAGCTCGGGTCGGAGAAACGGATCTGGCTGATGGTCCCCGCCGGCGAGGCAGTCGACGTCACGCTCGAGGAACTCGAAGATCATCTCGACAGCGACGACGTCGTCGTCGATGGCGGCAACTCCTACTTCGAGGATTCGGTGCGCCGCGCCGAGTCCTGTCCGGCTGCGTATCTCGACTGTGGAACCTCCGGCGGCCCCGCCGGTGCCGAACTCGGCTTCTCGCTGATGGTCGGCGGTCCCCAGTGGGCCTACGACGAACTCGAGCCGATCTTCGACGCCGTCGCGACCGGTCCCGATGGCCACGAGCGAATGGGCCCCTCGGGATCGGGTCACTACGTCAAGATGATCCACAACGGCGTCGAGTACGCCCTGATGCAGGCCTACGGCGAGGGCTTCGAGCTGCTCCACGAGGGCCGGTTCGACCTCGACCTCGAGAACGTCGCCTCCGTCTGGAACAACGGCGCAGTGATCCGGTCGTGGCTGCTCGAACTCTGTGAGGAGGCCTTCCGCGAGGAGGGCACCGACCTCGGAACAGTGGCCGACCGCGTCGAGGGTGGCTCGACCGGCACGTGGACCGTCCAGGAAGGTCTCGAGCAGGAAGTGCCCCTGCCGCTGATCTATACGGCGCTGTCCGAACGGTTCGGGTCGCGGGCCGACGACGGCCGGTTCTCGCGACGGCTCGCGAACCGGCTCCGCTATGGCTTCGGCCGTCACGAGGTCCCGCGCCGAGAGTGATCGAGGCCGACAGAGACGCGATCGATCTCGACCGGTTCGGTTCACCGTTTGCCGTGGAGGGGCCAGCCTCGAGGCCGTAGCTGTTGCAGAAAGGGGAACCGTTATTTCTCCGCTGTGGCTAGAATCGCTCGAGGGCGCGTAGCTCAGTGGACAGAGTCCTTGGTTCCGGACCAAGATGTCGGGGGTGAGCAGGCCCTCCGGGCCTGCGATCTATGCTGACACCGCCCGCGCAGCGAAGCGAGCAGGAAGTGTCAGCAGTAGTTCAAATCCCTCCGCGCCCGTGCAGCGAGGAACGCAGTGACGAGCGAACCGGCACGGAGGGATTTGAAGCAGAGAACGGCGAAGAATGAGCCGTTCGCGTGGTTCAAATCCCTCTCGCGTCTAACATTCTCAAGCGTTATTCATCGCCAATAGTGGATACCTCGAGAGCAACGCCATCTGAGTCCAGGCGACGGGTGGAAAGCATTCGAGTATCACGGACAGTACACGGCGCTCGAGATTACCCACTTCTCATAGAGCTCCTCTTTCACTCGATCAGTAGCCGTATGCTCACGGTATAGGGGGTCAGACACCGAGCAACCAGTTGACCAGCAGCGATCCATCGCGAGCGACGATCAGAAACCCGCATCGACAGAGACACACCACCGTTGCAAGTGAAACTGTAGAACAGGGGTGGGGTGGGTGTCGGCGCTCGTTGCTGCCTCGAGCCGACAGCCCCAACGAAACGCCGTGAGCGGCCGACGACTGGAACAAACGCGGGTACGCCAGACCGAGCCGTGTAATCGATCTGCCACAATATATCAGCGCTTTAGACGAAACCGTGGACTGTTCACTCTAGCACTCCCACTAGACTAGTCTTCACATGAAATAGTGGTGTGTGTGAGTTCACTTGCATCAGATGAACAAGTGGCTTTAAGTAGTGTATGTTGCTTGGTACGGATATGCCTCGGTTCGAGCGGAAGCAGAATATCTTCCGGAACAAGGACGCCCTCGGGGAGTCGTACCAGCCCGAACGGATCGAAGAGCGCGACGACGAGATCGAGGCGTATATGGACGCGCTCCAGCCCATCATCGACGGCTGGGAGCCGAACAACATCTTTCTCTACGGGAACACAGGCGTCGGCAAGACCGCCGTCACGGACTACCTCCTCGATGTCCTCCAAGAAGACGTCACCAGATACGATGACGTCGACCTCTCCGTGCTCAGCGTTAACTGCAAGACGCTCAACTCGTCGTATCAGGTCGCCGTCGAACTGGTCAACACGCTCCGACCTGCGGGTGCCGAGATCAGCACGACCGGCTACCCCCAACAGACCGTGTTCAAGAAACTCTACAGCGAACTCGAGGCACTCGGCGGCACGGTCGTTATCGTCCTCGACGAAATCGACTCGATCGGCGATCGCGACGAACTCCTGTACGAACTCCCACGGGCGCGCTCGAACGGCTATCTCGAGGCGACGAAGGTCGGGCTCATCGGTATCAGCAACGACTTCAAGTTCCGTGAGCAGCTCGATCCCCGCGTCCAGGACACGCTCTGTGAGCGCGAACTCCAGTTTCCACCCTACGAGGCGTCCGAACTCACGAATATCCTCGAGTCGCGAGCCGAGGTCGCGATCGCGGACGACAGCTGTGACGACGGCGTCCTCAATCTCTGTGCAGCACTCGCCGCCCGCGACAGCGGGAGCGCCCGGCAGGCGCTGGATCTCCTCCGGCTGGCCGGAGAGGTCGCAGAGAACAACGACGACGAGGAGATCCAGGAACACCACGTCGATCAGGCGCGCTCGAAACTCGAGCAGGAACGCGTCGAAGAGGGAATGCGGGAACTGACGACCCACGGTCGGCTCGCCCTGCTGGCGGTGGTCTCGAAAGCCGCCAAAGAGTCGACGCCCTGCCGGACGCGAGAGCTCTATCAGGAGTACGAGGCACTGTGTGAGTCGGCAGGCACCGACTCGCTTGCCCAGCGGTCGGTCCACAATCACCTCTCCGATCTTCGGATGCTTGGGATCCTCTCGGCGAAGGAAAACCGCAGCGGCTCTCGAGGCAACTACTACAGTTACGAACTCGACGTGCCCTTTATGAGTGCCGTCGACGCGATGGCCGACGTGCTCTATCTCGATGCGGAGATTGAGACGATCCGTGACATCGCACGGATGAACGACGTTGTTTGAGACCGTCGGGTCGGTCTTGGACAGGTCGTGCCTCCCCCACCACCCTTGCGAGTGAACGGCGGTCGGTCCGACGCAAGTCGTGATGAGACGACGCTGGCGCTCCGTTTCACTTGCACCGGCGGTGTCTCACGGACTTCGTTGATAGCGATTCCGTCGGGGACCGGTCGATCCTGCCTCGAGTCGGCGCGTGTTCACGTGCAAGAGTGGTGTCCGTGGGGAGAGATCCGGATCGATAACCCGGAAGTGTCGTCTGTTCACATGAAACGGTGGTGTCTGTCTGGCCAGTTCACTTGAAGCGAATAGTGTACCGACGGACGCGTCAGCGACGAGAGACCGAGCACGGTCGGATCAGGCGTGCCGTCTCGGACCGAACGCGGTTCCCACTCGCTTTATACTCCGTGGACTCAATGACAGCAGTATTGACTGTCAAGATGAGTGGAGGAAAACGCACCATTGCAGTGCGATTTTTTGGCGGCGCAGGGAACTACACAGCAGTCCTCGAGCAACTCTGCAAATTCGTCCTCACCGAGAGCCCGACCGAAGCGGCGGTTCGCGAGTGGTGTCAATCGAACACGCGAGCGACGAGCGACAACGGCATTCGACGTCGCCTGACCTTTCTCGACGGGATTGATCTCCTCGACATCGAGGCAGATCAGGTTCGGCTCACACAGCGTGGCATGGCATGGCTTTCGGAGACGGATCCGGCGGTACTCTACGACTTGCTTTCGAGCAACGTCCGCGGCTTCGAGACGATACTCGAGGCACTGCTCGATGGTCCGAAAACGGACGCCGAGTTGGGAGACGCGATCGCAGCCGCCCACCCCGAAGTCGGCTGGTCTGACGCTGCCGGTCCCGCCCAACACCGAGGCTGGTTGCAGAGTCTCGGCTACGTTGAGCGATCCGACAGCGTAAACTCGCTGACGGACAGCGGCCGGAAACTGGCTCGGCAGCAGACGTCGGCGTATCCGGGCCTCGAGAGCGGCGAGTCGTATACACAGACCGATCTCGAGGACGCCTTCGACACCAGCTTTGGCTCGTACATCAAGGGGATCAACCCGCGAACGACCGACGAAGGTGAGCTGTCGTACATCATCATCAAAGCTCGCGAAGACGGTCCGTACAGCGACGAACTCGACGGCGAGCGGTTCACATATATCGGCGAGGGCGTGCCTGAGAAGGGAGACCAGCAGGCGACCGGTGCCAACAAGGCGCTCCTCGAGCAAACCGACCGCTCGACCGCTCCGGTATACTTCTTTTATCAACCGGCGGACAGCGACGAACTCCGGTACGAAGGACTAGTCGATGTCGTCGCCGCGGAGTACGTCTCCAAGGACGAGCGGATGGTCTATCAGTTCACGATGGAACGCCTCGAGATCGACCCGGCACAGTTCGAGGCGCTTTCGGAGTCAGTCGCTGCGGACATCGAAGACGACGAGCCCGATTTGACTGCCGACGGAGACGAGTTCACTGAAGTCCAGCGTCGGGTTCGCTCGAGTGCGTTCCCGAAAACGGTCACAGCTGCCTACGACGCCCGATGTGCCATCTGTGGAAGCTCGCGCGAATCGCCGGACGGCACGATCGACATTGAGGCCGCACACATCTACCCGAAGCATGAGAACGGCCGCGACACTGTTCGAAACGGTCTCGCCCTCTGTCGACTCCACCACTGGGCGTTCGACACCGGCTGGCTCGCGGTGTCCGACGACTACCGGATCCTGATCGCCGACCGGCCCGACCTCGAGGGCTACGAGGAGTTCGCACCGCTCGAGAACGAGCCGCTTACGCTGCCGGCGGATGAAGAGCAGCGGCCGCACGCAAAATTCCTCGCCGCACATCGGGACCGCCACGGGTTCGAATCGCCGTAACTGGCCGACGCGCTTGCAGCCAGCGAGCCTCAGACGGGCTCTCGAAGCGCCCAGACGTCCGCGAGTGGCTCGAGCCGGTGTGGCTCCGCTCCGCGGTCGGTTAAAATGCCAGTATGGTACAGCATCGCCTTCAGCTGGAACACCGTCGGTGAGTGGTAGACAGTGCCATCCTCGAGCGCCGAGCGTCGAAGGCCGCCGTCGTCGGTCAGCACTCGGCTTCGAACGGCGTCGTCGCCCTTGATGAACAGTTCGACCGTAAAGGTCGGATGCAGTGCGTGCAAATACTCGACCGTGTCGACCAGCGACGGCTCCGTGATTCCGTCCTCGAGCATCGTCTGCAACTCCGAGACCAGCAGTTCAGTTGCGGGATAGGCAAAGACAACCCGTCGAGCCAGCCGTCCCCACGCCGGCGCGAGGTCGACGAATCGTTTGGACGACCGGTACCAGCTTTCGAACTCCGCAAGTGCCGCCTCGACGGTCCCATAGCGTGCTTTCGCAAAGCGGACGACCTCTTCGCCGAGCGAGGTCAGCTCGACGCCTTCTACACCGACGCGGTCCTCGATCAACCCCAGAAACGCGGCCCCGCGTCGGGCTGCCGTGACGGCGCTTACGACCTTGTGCTCCGAAAGCAGGGTCTCGGTCTCCCCAGCCGCGTAGTGTGCCAGCGGATAGCCGAGGTAGTTCTTCGGATGGTTCAACCCGAACGACGCGTCCGCGACACCCTGGACGCTGGCCTGAAATCGCAGCGCCGTTGCCTCGCTCGTCGTTCGATTGCCGACGACGCGTGGCACCTCGAGCGCCTCGACTGTCCCCGCTGTATCCACACCGAGCACGCCGACGTTCAACTCCCGTGCGAGCGTCCGATCGGTCTCGGAGATCGCAGCCGCTGGTGCGGCGAGGTAGGCCGCGTTCGCTTCGTGGAGTCGGTCGTACGCTTGGACGATCCCGCGTTGGGTGTCGACGCCGCCGCTCGCGTGGCCTTTCGCCTCGATGGCGATCAGTGGCGGGTCGTCGCCGAGCCGGTCGACGGCCAGCAGGTCGGACTCGAGGGTTCGCACGCCAACGAGATCCGGATAGCCGCCGCCGATCCGGACGTGATTGAACGGAGCCAGCCGCTCTCTGATCGCGGGATCGACCGGCTGGCCGGGACGCCACTCCGCTGTCGCAAACTGGGTGTCGGCCACCGCATACGCGGTCGACTCGTCCTCGTTCGGGAAGAGTCGCCGTTTCGTGTGGGCCAGCACCTGTGGTTCCGTCAGCGGCCCAGCCGCGCTACTCATGGGTCGTCATTGGCCAGCGCGTTCATTATTGTTCTGACACCGGCTCGAGACGGCTGACACGCGGCCCGTGATCGATCGTGGGATGCCCTACTGCCCTACTCGGTCCGTATCGGAGCAGCCTTTGTGTCTCGAGTACGTTCCGGCAGCTATGAGCGAGGCGATCCTCGTCTACGACGACGACTGTGGCTTCTGTACGTGGTGGGCCGAGTTCTTCGCGGCGCGGTCGAACCTCCGTCTTGTCGGCTTTCACGACCTTACCGACGAGTTGCGCGAGCGCCTGCCCGACGACTACGAGGAGTGTGCACATCTGGTAACCGACGATGGGGTCTCCTCCTGTGGGGCCGCGGTCGACGAAGCGCTCCGCCGCGCCGACATCGGCGGCCCCGTCGACGACATCGTCACGTTCCTCCGGCAGTTCGACGACTACGAGCAGTACCGCGAGCGTGCCTATCGATGGGTCGCGAACAACCGCGATCGGTTGGGGACGTATCTCTCGACGACGCCACCGGCACGTCGAGAATCGAGCGACAGTTGAGCGCGTCGCTTGGCGGCGCTGCACGCCGAATCGTCCCGAAAAGATACCGCTCGAGCGACTGCCGTCGAACACCCGTTGGGTGCCGTTAGTCGTCGATCAACGACCGCTCCGCGTTGGCGGCGATGAGGGACGTACCGACGACGACGGCGACGGTCGTGACGAGCGGGTTCACGAGGCCGAGGACGGCTGGCGGGATGGCGATCGCGTTGTAGACGAACGCGAGGCCGAGGTTCTGCCGGAGTCGGTCCTGTGCGGCCCGCGCTAGTGTAAACGCCTGATCGACGGCGGCCAGATCGTTGTCGACGATCGCGACGTCGGCTGCATCGGCGGCGAGTGCCGTGCCACTGCCCAGTGAGATCCCGAGATCGGCCGCAGCGAGTGCCGGCGCGTCGTTCGTCCCATCGCCGACCATCGCTACTCGATCGTCGATTTTCATCCGCTCGACAGCCGCCGTCTTCCCCTCCGGAGAGACGCCGGCAAAGACGTGGTCGACGCCCGAATGCCGGTCGAAGACATCGGCGGCCGGTCCATCATCGCCGGTCAGAACCACGATGTCCATCCCCGCGTCGTCCAGTGCTGTGACCGTCTCGTCCCACGTCTCGCGGGGTTCGTCACCGACGACGACGACACCCGCCGCGGACCCGTCTCGCCCGACGACGACCGGGAGGTGGCCTGCGTCCCGTGTGCGCTCGAGTCGTGCCGCGAGGTCGTCGTCGATCGTCCACCCGCGCTCGCGGAAGAGATCGGGGTGGCCGACGAGCACCGTTCGCCCGTCGACGGTGCCCTCGACGCCGGTGGCGTGCGTGTGGAAGTCCTGTACCTCTCGCTCACCGGCCGCAGCCGTCCCGCCGTCTGTGCGAGCCACACCGTCGCCGGTTCCGCTCCCGTCGAACGCCTCGGCGATCGCCGTCGCCGCCGGGTGGGCCGCACGCTGCTCGAGCGCGGCAGCGGCCGTCAGGAGATCGTCGGGCGCGTCGGCTTCGAGGACGGACATCTCGCCGGTCGTCAGCGTCCCGGTCTTGTCGAAGACGACGGTGTCGACCGCGCGCAGGCGCTCGAAGATCGTCTCGTCGAAGACGACGATCCCGCGCTCGAGGGCTTCCTCGAGGGTCGTTGCGACGGAGTACGGCGTTGCGAAACCGAGCGCCCACGGGCTGGCGACCATGAGGGTCATGAGGACAGCCAGCGCGGTCGTCAGGATACTTGCGCCGGCGAGGGCAGTTCCCACGCCGACGACAATCGGGGCCGCGAGGACGATCGGTGCGAGTCGCGCTGCGAGTTCGTCGGCCTGGCGTGTGACGCCGTGGTCTGCGCTCTGGACGTTCCAGACGACCCGCATGAGCCGGTCGATGCTGCTGGTCGTCCGCTCGCCGACGTCGACGATCGCCGCGTCAGTCGTGACGATCGACCCGCCGACCACCTCGTCGCCCTCGCGTTTCGTGACCGGCAGTGACTCGCCGGTGACCACGGCCTCGTCGACTGCACACTCGCCCTCGGCCAGCGTCCCGTCGACGGGGATACGTTCGCCCTCCCGGACGAGGACTTGATCGTCCGACTCGAGGTCGGCGACGGGGATCTCCGTCGTCGAGCCATCGTCGGCGTAGTAGCGCGCTGTATCGACCTGCGAGACGGTGAGATCGGTCAGTCGGTCGGTCGCGCGGCGCTTGACCGTCGCCTCGTAGTAGGTCGCGCCCATCACGACTGACGCGACGACGATCGTCAGGTCGAAGTAAATAGCGCTCCGCCCGAGTCCGGAGACGATGATGCTGAAGACGTACGCGCTGACGATCGTCAACGACGCGAGTAAGTCCGTCGTCGGTCGCCGGAGTTTGAGACTGACGTATGCGCCCCGGAGCAGCGGGCCGCCGGTCAGATAGAGGATTGCCCCGGTCATGATCAGAAACAGCGGGAGATACAGCGGGCCGGTGAACCCCGTAAACGCACCCTCGAAGTGCGAGATCGCACCCCAGTTGGTGAACTCGGTGAGATACATCGGGTAGAAGACGGCCACGAACGGCAACAGCAGGAACGAGCCGAAGACGATCCCCACGATGTAACGCATCTCGAGCATGTCCTCCGAGCGGCGCTTCCGGATGCCGGTCATCTCTCGCGAGCGCCGTGTGCCGCCGGTCTCGTCGTCGGCAGTCGCCTCCTCGCGCAGATAGGCCGTATAGCCAACCGTGCTCAGCGCGTCCTCGAGGGCGGCCGCCGAAACCCGATCCGGATCGTGATCGACCCGGACCGTCTCGGTGACGTAACTGGCCTCGGCGTCGGTGACGCCCTCGCGGTCCTCGGCGACAGCCTCGAGGAACGCCTCGCAGGTCGCCGAGTGCATGCCGTCGACTCGGAGGAACGTGCGGACGGTGTCCGGGTCGTCCGCGGCCGCTCGTCCAGTGGCCGTACTCTCACTGTCGGTCCCAGATTCGGGTGGGGCGTCGACTCCGCGTCCGACCGGCGCGTCGTCATCGCTCGCGTCAAACTCGGCGGCGATGTCGCGACAACCCGTCGAACAGAAGCCACTCGAGACGGGTTCGCCGGCAGTCCGCGAGAGCGGTGACCCACACAGCCGACAGCGGTCGAACTGGTCGTCGCCCGCGCGTCGATCGCTCACAGTAGTCGCTGCGCGTTCGACGGCAATAACAGTGGCCGATTTCGACGGCCACCGTCGACAGCCGGCAGTCGCCCCGTCTGCTTAGGTGGTATCCAGCTCGAGACGCGAGAACGTCCACGACGTGGCCGAAGTCGACTCGATATCGATCCCGTCCGTGAGATTCCGCGCGAACAGCGTCCGGGACGTCGGTCGGAGCAGCGTCGACAGGGGCGCTTGCGTATCCGGATAGAACCGGAATCGGAGCGGCGCGGGAAGCGTCTCGCCGAACGCCTCGACGTAGCTCCGATCTGCGAAGTCGTCGAGCGCCGCCACGAGCAGCGCCTCGAGCGCTGCCGCCTCGGTCTCGAGCGTCCGCGGAAGCGTCTCGACGACCCGCACGTGATCGACAGCGCTCGAGACGACCAGCGCAGCCACCGGCTCGCCGGCACGACGTGCGACGTAGCTGATGTACGTCTGGGCAGGGTTGTCGAACCGCCAGCGGTAGAACGCCGCGGTTCGATTCGTGTGGATCGCATCGGGAATCGAGCGCCGATAGACCGCGGCAAGGGTGTCGGCCGGTGGCGGCGTCGTCCGCTCGATCTCGAGGGTGGACTCGGCGTCGACGAGCAGCCGGTCACAGACTCGATGCGTTGCCGTGACGACATCCCGAAGCGTGGTTGTGACCGCGGCGGCCACGCCCGTCTCGCTCGCTCGCGATCGGCTCCGCGTTGTGTGCTGTGTGTCAGTTGTCACTCGCTCGAGAACGCCCGCGGGGTTTTGCGGGCGGTAGTAGGCCGGGACCGTCCCGATCTCGTGCCAGCCGTGCTTGCGATTCCCGCGTTTCGAGTGCTCATTTGGGAAGTTGAAGAAACACGACGGCCGACCGTCGGTGTAGCGCTCGATGGCCCGTTCGTTCATGCGGTCGAACAGGCCGCGCTTGCGGTGATCCGGGTGGACCATCGTATCGCAGGGCTGGAACGCGGGGAGGATGGTGTCACCGGCACGCAGTTCCTGGGCGAAAAATGAGCGGAAGCCGACGGGGTCGCCATCGTCGCTGGCTACGATGATCGGGACGTGATCGGCAAACGGATTCTCGCGGAACTTCCAGCGAAACCAGTCGGCGCTTCGCTCGTGTCCGAACACTGTTTCGTACATGGACAGGAACGTCGCTCGATCGGCCGGGTCGAACGCGCGGACGGTGTATTGCGTCGCCGTTCGTGTGGGTGTGCTCATGATCGAGGGCGTCTCACGCCCGCGTGCAAGGGGACAGCCTGCTGTGTGGACGCGAACATTCTGTCTCCACCTACCGGCAGAATACTGGTTGGCCCTGAATACGCCGATTCGACCGGTCGACGAACGTCTCCAGGAGCTGACTATCCGCCAGCGATGGGCCACGGCGACAGCCACCCTTGTCGGTCGCACAGCAGGATTCCATCACCGCCGTTCGACAACGGTCCCGTTCTCACCCACTGCGACCGCTTGATCGCCGGTGGCATCGACCGAGACGGCGAGCAGCGGCTCGGGTGCGACCGTATCGACTCGTTCCCACTCGGCCATCGGGGTCCGCTCGTGAATCGCGCCGACCGCATCGCAGGCGATCGTCTCCCCCTCGCGCCGAGTGAGCCCACAGATCGCCTCGTCACCGACTCGTTCGGGCGTCCACGTCTGCCCGTCGTAGCGGTGGACGACGCCGTCGTCAGTACTGACAAAACAGTCGCCTCGCCCCAGCGTCGCGAGATTCTCGAGCGTCCCGGTAGCGCCCACCGGCCCGACGCGAGCAAACGAGTCGCCACCGTCGGTCGTCTCGAAGACGCCATCGTTCGTGTCACAGCAGTAGCCGACCGATTCGTCGGCCAACCCAACACCGCTCAGACTCGAGTCGCTGCCGGGCGTGATTGGGTCGTCCCACGAGAGGTCGCCATCGCGATAGCGCCCCCTGAGAACGGCACCGGAGCCGTTGATCAACAGGACCGTCTCGTCACCGTTCGATCCGCCGACGGCGACTCCGAGCCAGTTGTCGGTGCTCCCCGCAGGTGCCGTGTAGTCCGTGTGGCGACCGGTCGCGGCCTCGAGCCGACCCACTGCGCCGCTATCGCCGGCAACCCAGATGGCCGCTCCGTCGGCCGTGGCGTCGACCCCGTGGAGGTCCTCGCCTGCGGCGGCCGGTCCATCCTCGAGCGTGATCGACCACTCACGGTCTGTGCCGTCGGGGGCCGCTCCGGCGAGAACCAGCCCGTCTTCACCTACTGCGTGGACCGCGCCGGCCGCGGTGACACAGACGTCCCGGAGCGTCGCCTCGATCGGGGCGTCGACGATAGTCCAGGTGCCGGCGCGCTCGGGTTCGGGACTCGTCTCGTCGGCTGCCCGCTCGAGCGGCACCGTCTGCGCGTCCGTCG
>Ga0207720_100093_pt1 | contig 91485 bp, 103 predicted proteins | sample A23P2SouthBayCA_2_FD_187751 | JGI IMG/M metagenome (GOLD analysis project Ga0207720, IMG submission 187751) | Aerobic enrichment media microbial communities from Eden Landing Ponds, California, USA - A23 E3 (2) (SPAdes) | ecosystem: Environmental > Aquatic > Marine > Unclassified | place... | reverse complement strand
CACGTCTGTCACTTAAACGCCGATATTCTGAAACTCAAGAGGGGGCGTCGAACGTGGATTCTCTCCCACGTTGACGGCGCGTATCCACGGCCTGAAGGCCGTGGTATTGCGACTGCTCAGCCTATAACTGTCGTATTGTACTGTCGGCTGTAAGTCATGAAACAGTTACAGCCGACAGTATGACACCTGTCGGCGACGATAGTTGACAAATCTATATTTTCACGCATTTGCCCGGAAGCCTTATGGTTCTGCTTTTCGTCGTCTAGCAACGCAATGGCGACTGGTACGGTTGCGTTCTTTAACGACACTGGCGGTTACGGGTTCATCGAGACTGAAGATTCGGACGAAGACGTCTTCTTCCACATGGAAGACATCGGCGGTCCGGACCTCGAAGAAGGACAGGAGGTGGAGTTCGACATCGAGCAGGCCGACAAGGGCCCGCGAGCGACCAATCTCCAGCGGCTGTAAGGTCGAATCGACCCTCGGTTCGACCGTTCGGTAGCGGCGCTGAACGATTCTCGCAATTTTCACACCCGCGAGCCGTGGCTACAGCGTGCCCTCCGCCCCTCGTTCGCGGAGCCGCGTTGCTCGCTCCCGGATCGCGGTCCACTCGTCTTCCCCCTTACGGTCGACGTGGCTGTACATCAGTCCCATCCGACCCGTCCCCCGCAGCGTCTCCTCGTGTGCTTTCAGGAAGTCCCAGTAGAGGGCGTTGAAGGGACAGGCGTCCTCGCCCGTCGTCGCGTCCACGTCGTACGGGCAGGCTTCGCAGTGGTCGCTCATCCGATCGACGTAGTTGCCGGAGGAGACGTAGGGCTTCGAGGTGAACGCGTCGGTGGCGAACGTGCCCATCCCGAGGACGTTCGGCGCCGTCACCCAGTGAAAGGCGTCGACGAAGCCGAAGTGGAACCACTCGTTCAGCTCGTGAGGGTCCGCGCCGTACAGCGTCGCGAAGTTCGACAGCACCATCAGGCGCTCGATGTGGTGGGCGTACCCCCGGTCGTAGACGCCCTCGACGGCCTCGTCGAGACACCGCATCCGCGTCTCGCCGTCGTAGTAGAGCGGCGGGAGGTCGCGCGACCGGTCGAGCAGGTCGCCGGTCGTCAGGCCGGGCATCGTCCGCCGGTAGACGTGGCGCATGAACTCCCGCCAGCCGAGCACCTGCCGGACGAACCCCTCGACGCTCTCGATTGGCGCCGTGTCGCGTTCGTAGGCGTCGACGGCGGCGTCGATCACCTCCCGTGGCTCCAGGAGGCCGAGGTTCAGCGACGACGACAGCAGGGAGTGGGCGAGCGCGGGCTCGCCGCCGACCATCGCGTCCTGATACGGTCCGAACTCCGGGAGGCGGTGGGTGACGAAGTGGTCCAGCGCCGCCAGCGCCTCCTCTCGTGTCACGGGCCACGCGAACCCCTCGCGCTCGCCCCACGTGTCGAACTGCTCGTCGACCCAGTCGAGCGTCTCCCGGGTCAGATCGTCCGGTTCGAACCGCGGCACCGGCGGCGGCGACCAGTCTTCCGGCGGCGTCTCGCGGTTCGATTCGTCGAAGTTCCACTGGCCACCGACGGGGTCGCCGCCGTCCAGCAACACGTCCTCGCGCCGACGCATCCAGCGGTAGAACGCCTCGTGGCGGAAACTGTCGGTGTCCCCGGCCGCCGACGCCTCGCTGTCGCCGGCCCACGCGTCGAACGCGTCGGGCGAACAACAAAAGCGGTCGTCGTCGACGAGGGTGAGTGTCCCGCCACGCGCGTCGACGAGTTCGCGCAGGCGCTCGGCGGCGCCGTGGCTCGGCGGGCGCATGAGGCGCAGGTCGTCGCCGGGGTGTGCCTCGAAGTGGTCGTCGAGGGCGTCGCCGAAGGTGTCGGCCCGGCGGTAGTCGACCGTGTAGCCCGCCGCGCGCAGGTCGTCGCGGGCGTGGCGCATGGCCGCGAAGACGAGGCCGAGCTTCTGTGGATGGTACGGCCGGCGGTCGGCGAAGTCGGTCGCCTCGATCAGCAACACACGGTCCGCGCCGTCGAGGACGTGATGCTCGGGGTGGAGCTGATCGCCGAGGAGCCAGACGGTCACCGTCGACCTCCTGTATTTGACCCGGGCATGGGCCGCCGTTGGTATCCGATCCGCAAAACGGTGTGGGCGGAGCGCCGTAGCTTTTTGTCTCGTCACGCCGACTCCATCACATGGAGTACACCACCCTCGGTGACACCGGCATGGAGGTGTCGCGTCTCTGTCTCGGCTGTATGAGCATCGGCACGAGCGACTGGCGCGACTGGGTGTTGGACGAGGAGGAGGGCGTCGAACTCGTCGAGCGCGCCATCGACCTCGGGATCAACTTCTTCGACACCGCCAACATGTACTCGAACGGTGAGTCGGAGCGCGTTCTCGGGACGGCGCTGGACGGCCACCGCGACGACGCGGTGGTCGCCACGAAAGGCTACTTCCAGATGGACGAGGACGACCCCAACTCCGGTGGCCTGTCGCGGAAGGCGATCGAACAGGAACTCGAAAACTCGCTGGATCGGCTGGGCATGGACACCGTCGACCTCTACCAGATCCACCGCTGGGACTACGACACGCCGATCGAGACGACGCTTCGTGCCCTCGACGACGCGGTGCGGCGGGGGCAGGTGCGCTATCTCGGCGCGAGTTCGATGTGGACTCACCAGTTCGCGGACGCCCTCTACACGAGCGACGCGCTGGGGTTGGAGCGGTTCGCCACCATGCAGAACCACTACAACCTCGTCTACCGCGAGGAGGAACGCGAGATGCTTCCGTTCTGTGCCCGGGAGAACGTCGGCGTCATCCCGTGGTCGCCGATGGCGCGTGGCTATCTCACCCGCCCCGCCGAGGACATCGACGCGACCACCCGCGGGGCGACCGAGGAGTACCTGTACGAACATCCGTACCGCGAGGGCGGCGGGCCGGAGATCAACGCCCGCGTCCGGCAACTCGCCGAAGAGCGCGGCGTGAAGATGGCCCAGATCGCCCTCTCGTGGGTGTTACACAAGGACTGGGTGGACGCCCCGATCGTCGGCACCTCGACCGTCGAGCATCTGGAGGACGCCGTGGAGGCGCTCGACATCGACCTCTCGGACAGCGACATCGAGTATCTGGAGGAGCCGTACGAACCAGTACCCGTCTCGGGGCACGACTAGAGCAGGCCCCCGCCCCCGTTGCGGACCGTCCCCAGGTCCTCGATGTACGTCCCCTCTTTCCCCTCCTTCCCACGATACGCGCGCTCGACGTAGCCGTCGGCGTTCACGAGGAGGACGAGGCCGATGTGGGTGAACATGTACTTCCCGCCGTCCTCGGGTTCGGTGCGCTTGAAGACGAAGCCGAACTCCTCTTCGAGGACGCGTTTCGCCCGGTCGCGATCCTCGGGTCGCAGGAAGTGCCAGTTGCCGGCGTTCAGGTCGACGTTCATCTTCCCCGCGTACTCTCGGAGGCGACTGCCCGTATCGCGCTGGGGGTCGAACGTGATGGGGTAGAACCCCACCTCGTCGGCGTAGTCGTTACGGACGCTGTGAATCTGCACCTCGCGGAGCGCGGAGATGAGACGCGGGCAGATGCTCATGCAGTTCGAGTAAAAGAAGCTCACGAACGCCGGCCGATCGACGCCCCGCAGGTCGACCTGTTCGCCGATCACCGGGTCGGGGAGCGTCACGTCGGGGATTTGCTCGCCCCACGCCGGATAGGCCAGTGCCTCGCTCGTCACGCCGTCGGGGCGGTCGGGTTCACCCAGTGTCGTGTTCGGGTGACCGCCGCCGAGACACCCGGCGGTCCCGCCGAGACTCACTGCACCCAGGGTAGCGAGATACGTCCGTCGGTCCATACTGGACGATCGGAATCGACGCTCAAAGCCCGTTTGGTCCACTCGTCGAAAGTTACACCACGCCGAGATAGCGGAGCGACGCGACGATCTGGGCCACTCCGGCGACGATCATGACGACGGCAGCGAGCCGCTGGACGGTAGCGACGCGCCCGCTCCACGCCCGGAGTGCGTCGCTCCCGACGGCGGAGAGGAGCGTCACGCCGGTCAGGGGGAGCGCCGTCGCGGCGGCGTAGCTTCCGAGGACGACGGCCGCCCGTGGCGGGGTGAGCGCGAGCGCCTGCGTGAACACGCCGAGGACGACCGGGACGACACAGCCGGCGGCCGCGAGGGCGTAGCCGCCGCCGAAGACGGCACACCCAAGCACCGAACGGCGACGTTCGGGGAGACGGAGGTGGAGTGTCGGCGCCCGGTCGGAGAGAACGAGCACGCCGAGGACGACCAGCGCGACGCCGACCAGCGGTTCGAGGAGCGGAAGATGGCGGGTAAGGCGGCCACCGACGGCGAGCAAGAGGCCGCCGATCACCGCGAGAACGGCCACGGCGCCCGCGGAGGCAGCGACCCCGCGGATCGTCGCCCCGCTCAATCCCGTCTCCTCACCCTGGATGGCGTACCCCACGTACCCCGGTAACAGCGGGTAGGCACAGGGTGCGAAGAAGGTGGCGAGGCCGGCGCCGACCGCGAACGTGAGCGTCCCAGCGAAGGCGGCGTCGACCATCACACGACCGACGAGATCTCCCGGTCGAGCGTCTCGACCGAAGCCACGCCCCCGTGCGTCCAGACGACCGCTCCCGCCGCGTCGGTCAGGGCGAGATAGGGGAGGCCGTTGGCGCCGAGGGCCGCCAGCAACTCGCCGTCGGGGTCGTGACCGAGCGTCCAGCGGCCGTCGTTGTCCCGCCACCACGCCCGCAGGTCGTCGCGGTCGAGGCCGCCGCCGAACCGCTCGTTGGTGACCGAGACGAAGGCGATTTCGTCGCCGTACCGCTCGTACACCGTCCCCAGCGACGCCATCTGTTCGACGCAGGGACCGCACCACGTCGCGAAACAGTCGACGAGGGTGGGGGTCCCCGACGCGGGCACCTGCTCGGTGCCGGCCGTCGAGCCGGTGGCGTCGATCGTCGTCACCTCGACAGGGAGGTTCTCCTCACCCTGCCCGGTGTCGGTATCCGTGTCGGTGACGCTCCCCACATCGACGACGCCGCTCCCGACGACACCGGCGCCGACGAAGCCAAGTCCGACGACGCTGGCGAGGAGGTGCCGGCGGCCGACCCCGTGTCCAGCGTCCGAATCGTCACTCATTGCCGTCGAATTCGGGATCGACGACCAAGTGTTCCGTGGTGCGTTCGTCGAAGCGTCCGTCGTCTCATACGGATTATGGTACCTGTTTACCGATGGTTCGCCGAGACGGTCCGACGAACCATCGGCAATGACTTACAATAAACCGTATCACGCCGTCGCGGGATGGCGTGTGGTGACGGTCGTGGCTGCCTACCGCTCGGCCTCGATGGCGCCGGCGATGGCGTCGTAGCTCGGCGAGACCGAGCGCCCCTCGACGTAGATGGCGGGCGTCCCCTGTGCCCCGCGGTCGACGGCTCGCTGCCGGTCGGCCTCGATCACCGGGCGGTACGTCTCGTTGAGGGCGTCGGCCTGAATCGCACACCCCGGTGCCCCCACGTCGTTCGCGAGGTCGGTGATAACCCGTGGCGAGTAGCTGTCCTGGTTCTCGAAGAGCGCGTGGGCGTACTCGAAGAAGGTCGAGTCGTCCACCTCGTCCTGCACGCCGCGGGCGGCGCTCGCGGCCTGCCACGACCACCGCTCGTCGACGGGCAGGGGAAAGTCGTGGTACTCGTAGCGGACGACGCCCGTCTCGATGTACTCCGCGCGAATGTCCGGGAACACGTTTAGGCTGTACGTCGCACAGTGGGGGCAGGCGAAATCCTCGAAGGCGGCGACGGTCACCGCGGCGTCGTCGGGCCCGAGCGTCGGCGCCGGAAGCGACGAGACGGCCGGTTCGTCGCCGATGTCGCAGTCGCTCGTCCCGCCACCGCTACCACCGCCGAGACAGCCGGCGGCCGCGCCGAGGCCGACCCCCGCGACCGCGCCGAGATACCCACGCCGTGTCCGGTTCATGTTCGGTACTCGTCCCTCCCGTACTTATACTGTCGGCTGTAACTGTTTCAAGACGTTCGCCACCCTGGGATGGCGAACGTCTTGATTGACTTACAGCCGACAGTATTATGCGGACGGTTGTCCGTGCGGGAGCGATTGGACACGCCGGCGCGCCGACGCGGGCCACGGGCGGACGACCGCGACTCTCCTCTCGTGGTCGCTCGCCCCCCGCGAATCAGCGCGCTTAAATGTGGCCCGGCGGAACGTCGGGGCATGAGCTTCGAGAAAGACGACTCGGTCGTACTCCACGACAAACACAGCGAGTACGACGGCGAGACGGGGACGATCACGCAGGTGATGGAGACGATGTTCGGCGACGCCACGTACACCGTGAGCTTCGAGGACGGACAGGAGACCGGCGTGCCGGAAGACGCCCTCGAATCCGCCGACGGCGACGGCGACGAGTAGCGGACACCCCGCCCGCATGTCGAGTGTCCCCTTTCACTACGTCGACCTCCGAACCTTCTGTTACGCCACCGAGGACGAGAAACGCGTCGAGGAGGCGCTCCGCACGTACCTCCCCGAGGAGTACGAACTCGACCGACAGGTGACGACGGGTCACCACGGCGACCGCATCGCCGTCCTCTCGGCGCGCCTGGAGAACGCCGACGACGTGCGGCACGTCCTCGATTGCCTGACCGACCTCCCCGACTACGACGCCTTCCTCGACGAACTCGACGAGCGGGTGTCCGAGGACTGCTCTCTCTACCTGACCCTCGACAAACAGGCCGCCTTCGGCGGCGAGGTGCGACAGGGCGACGGCATCACCCTCCGCGGGAAAGTCGAAGCCTATCCCGCCAAGCGGGAGTCGGCCGTCGAGAACGCCCGCGAGGCGTTCGAGGCCGCGCGCGATTAGCGCTCGACGAACTCGACCAGTCGCTCCGCACCGACGACGCCGTCGGCCACTCGCTTCACTTCCGCCCCGCGCTCGAACAGCACGAGCGTCGGCACGCTCCGGATGTCGTACTCCTCGATCAACACGGGGTCGTCACGTGGGTTGACGAGTATCACGGGCACGCCCGTCTCCCGGGCGACGATGTTCAGAATCGGCTCCATGGCCGCGCAGGCGCCACAGCCATCGGTGTAGAACTCGACGAGGGCGCGGTCGTACTCTTCGAGAGCGGGGAGCGACGCTCCCCGAGCAGTCGGCCGACGGCCGACGAGGGCGTCGAGGTCGGCGGCCGTGTCGACGCGAATCGGACCGGCATCAGTGTCTTGCATACGGACACCACGTGCTCAGGGGCCCTGAGTCGTTCGCCTACGGCCACTTGATCCCACAGCCACGCGACGGACCCGGGTCGAGGTCGACCGGCTCGCCCGCGCGGACGGCGTCGATGGCCTGCCGGATGTAGAACTCGGTCGCCTCCTCGTCGGGGCCGAGGGCGTCGTCGAGGCGGCCGTGATACGCCAGTCGGTACTCGCCGTCCTCGCGCCGGAAGAGGAACGGATCGGGGGTGCAGACGGCGCCGTAGGCGCGGGCCACCTCGGCGGACTCGTCCCGGAGGTAGGCGTCGTAGGCGACGCGACCCGACTCGACGAACTCCCGCATCTTCTCGACGGAGTCCTCGGGGTACTCCTCGGCGTCGTTGGCGTTGATGCCGACGACGGCCACGTCGTCTTCCGTCGCCAGATCGTTCAGCAGGTCGAACTTCGCCTGGGCGTAGGGACAGTGGTTACAGGTGAAGACGACGAGCACGGCGTCCTCGTCGAAGGAGTCGAGGGTGTACGTCTCGCCCTTGACGCCGGGTAGTTCGAAGGCGGGCGCTACGTCGCCGTCTCCCAGTTCCGAATCGGATTCCTGGAGTGCCATGCGGCTCGATACGGCTGCGACGGTGAAATACTGTGGGCCAGCGGCAACGCGCCGGGTCGTCGGGCGTACCGTCGCCACCCCGGTGTTTCGGGCGGTCCCGGAACGTCGCGGCATCTCTCCGTTCGCCACCGACCACCGACGATCCGTGTCAGAGGCAGTATCGGAAGTCCACAGCGATTCTCGCCGGACCGTCACGGCGAGGGTCACTGGACAGTTACGATACTGCCAATCAGTTACCTGCGGTGGGCGACCGACGGCGGCCGGTCTTTCGCGACAGCCAGTCGCCGACGGCCGCGCCGACGATGCCGGTCACCGCGGCGAGGCCGAACGCCAGCAACGAAATCGTCAGTATCGATCCGATGCCCAGACCGGTGGCGACGACGCGGAACCACGGCGGTCCGCCCAGGCCGGAGAGCGCGCCGAGTACGTCGGCCAGTAGCCAAACCGCCGGCAGGCCGCCGATCAGGCCGACACCGACGCCGAGACGCCGCCGCGACGACCGGTCGCCGTCGTGGAGGTAGCCGGCGACGAGAGCACCGACGAGGATCGGCCCGAGGGAGAGTTCGTTGCTCGATTGCCAGTAGATGGCGGCGGTGCCAAGGAGGGCGACGACCCCGCCGAGGAGCGCCTGTCGCCGCGTGGAGGAGGGGGGACCAGTTCGGGTCACGGTGAACAGTTGCGTCAGTCGACACAAAATCGTTCGGGAGGCTGACCGACCCCTGCTACACCGAGACCAGGTAGATGCCGAGCATCGCACAGCCGATGCCCGCCACCTTGCGGAGCGTGAGCGATTCGTTCAGAAAGAGGATGCCCACGACCGAACTGATGACGAGAAAGGTGCCGAACACGGGGACGACGGCGCTGACGGGTCCGAGCGAGAGCGCGCGGTAGTACGCGAGGATGCCGATCGCGAGGAAGATGCCGGCGAGGTAGAGATACGGCGCCTTGGGATGACCGAGATACGCCGTCACCGACTGGCCCTCGTAGAGGACGACCCCGATAGTCGCGACGAGGAGGAGACCGTTCGTGATGAGCGCGGCGACGAAGCTCGGAATCTTCGGATCGCCTGTCGTCGCGAAGCCGACCAACGGCGCGACGGCCGAGTACGCCAAAAGCGCCACGAGCGCCCACTGGAGATAACCCATGTGGGATACGCTGCCCGGCGGTCAGTATAGGGTTTCGATTCTCACGGTCGGTACGCGTCGACGTGCGCCCGCAGGTCGGCGGCGCTCCCCGTGCCCGCCCCCGCGACGTAGTGGGCGGCGCAGGCGTTACCCATCGCGACGGCGATGTCCCAGTCCCATCCCGCCGCCAGCGATCGGGCGAGCCCGGCGCTGAAGCGGTCTCCCGCTCCCGTCTCGGTGAGCGCCCGCGATACGTCGAGCGTGGGTACCGACACCCCGCCAGACGGCGTCCGTGCGACGGCGGCGTCCTCGCCGTGGACGACGACGCCCGCCGCATCCGCCGCAGCCCGGACGCCGTCGAGGGCGTCGTCGTCGGTCGGGTCCGTATCGCCGTAGCCCGCGGCGTCGACCAGCCGCCGCGCTTCGTCGTCGTTGACGCTCATCACCACGTCGTACGCGTCCGCGAGGGTGTCGAGCGCGTCGAGTAGGTCGCTCGCCTGTCCAGTCGAGAGTGGGCCGGGATCGACACAGAAGACGCCGCCGTCGGGCGCTCGGGCCGCGATGTCGCCGAGCGTCGGGCCGAGCCTCGGAATCGATGCCCAGTTGACACAGCAGAGCGCGTCTCGTTCGAGGAAGGCGTCCACATCCAGTGCGTCCTGTAGATCCGCGAACGACCACGCTTCGAGGGCAGCCGACTCCTCGACGAGCATGACGTCGTCGGTCTCGAACAGACAGACGCGGACACGGGCGGGCGCACCCATCGACACAGTCTCGAAGTCGAACTCGAAGATCGGGTGGTCGAGGTGACCCGCGAGCGTCACGTCGTCTCCCAGTGCCGCCGCCTGCCGCGCTGCGTTCACGGCCTGCCCGCCCGCGTCGGTCACGACGTGATCGAGCACGAACGAATCGCGGCCGGCCGTGATGCCCGCGGCGAACGCCTCGCGCGAGGTGATCGTGGTCTTGCCGTCCCGGAGCCGGTAGTAGTCGTCGACGCTTCCGTCCGGAAAGGACCCGAAGCGCACCGGTTCCAGGCCATCCGCCAGACGGTCGACGAGATCGTCGTACGGCATTCGGTCGCGGTAGGTGGGGTCAGTGGAAAAACCCTGTCACCCGATCCAGATCGTCGAGAAGGCGTCGAAGAAGTCCTCGTCGGTTCCGACGAGCCCGTGCGTGATTCGAAGGTCCTGTGCTCGCCCCGCCACGTCGTCGACGAAGTCGTCGACGCGAGTCCGATACTCCTCGGCGAGTCGGCCGCCGAAGTAGGTCCGTCGGGTCAGGTCGGATTCGAGGTCCTCGAAGATGGTGTCGCCGCCGACCTCCGGGTCGAGTTCGTCTGGCGAGAGCACTTGGACGAGCACGACTTCGTTGCGTGCGAGCGACGCCAGCCCCGTCTCCAGGCCGTCGAGGTCACCGATGCAGTCGGTGACGACGACGACGAGCGACCGCGACTGGATCGACGCCGCGTACTCTTCGAGCGCCGTCTGGAAGTCCGCCTCGCCGCCGGGCACCGTTTCGTTGAGGCGGTCGACCAGCGCCAGCACCTCCCCGCGGGTCGATTTGCCGGTGTCGATTCGCTCCGATCGCTCCCGGAACAGGGAGAACCGGAAGTCGTCGTGTTCCTCGGCGGTGAGGTAGGCGTAGCCGAGCCCCAGCTTCGCGCCGAATTCGAACTTGTGTTCGTCGCCGTCGCCGAAGTCCATCGACGCGCTCGCGTCGAGCAGGATGTGGACCGTGAGGTTGCGCTCCTCCTCGAACTGTTTGATGAAGAACTCCTCCGTGCGGGCGTAGAGCCGCCAGTCGATGAGGCGGGTGTCGTCGCCCGGGGAGTAGCGCCGGTAGTCGCTGAACGTCAGCCCCTCGCCGACGCTCGGCGACTCCCGCTCGCCCTTCTTGATCGCCGTCGTCTGCTGGTTCATCGAGGCCTCGAAGCGGTCGAGTTCGTCGAGGAAGTCGGGGTCGATCGTCATACCTCGTCGACGAGGTCGTCGATCACGTCGTCGGTGGTCAACCCCTCGCGCTCGGCGCGGAAGTCGAGCAGGATGCGGTGCCGGAGGACCGGCGGCGCCATCGCCTCGATGTCTTCCCAGGAGACGTGGTTGCGTCCCTGCAGGAAGGCCCGCGCCTTGGCGGTGACGACGAGCCCCATGCTGGCTCGGGGGCTCGCGCCGAAGTCGACCGTCTCCGCCTCGCGGGTCGCACGCACCAGTCGAATCGCCCGGTCGCGCACGTCGTCGGCGATGGGCACCTCACGGACGAGTGACTGGATTTCCTTGATCTCCTCGCGTGTGAGCACCTTCTCGACGTTCGGGGCCGCCCCGCCCGACCCGCTGCCAGTGTAGAGGTTCACGATGTCCCGCTCCTCCTCGTAGGAGGGATAATCGAGGACGAGTTTCAACAAGAAGCGGTCGGTCTGGGCCTCGGGGAGCGGGTAGGTCCCCTCCTGGTCGATCGGATTCTGGGTCGCGAGGACGAAGAATGGTCGCGGGAGGTCGTACGTCTCGCCGGCCGCCGTCACCTGTTTCTCCTGCATCGCTTCGAGCAGGGCCGCCTGCGTCTTCGGCGTCGCCCGGTTGATCTCGTCCGCGAGGACGACGTTCGCGAAGATGGGTCCTCTCTCGAAGACGAATTCGCGTTCGCCACCCGCCTCGCGGATGATCTCCGTCCCGGTGATGTCGGAGGGCATCAGGTCCGGCGTGTTCTGCACCCGCGAGAAGTCGAGGTCGGTCACGTCCGCGACGGTGCGGACCATGGTGGTCTTCCCGAGGCCAGGATTGCTCTCCAGTAGGGCGTTGCCGTCCGCGAGGATGCAGACGAGGAGGCGTTCGAGCACCTCTCGCTGCCCGATGATGCGTTTGCCGACCTCCTCGCGGACGCGGCCGAGTCGTTGCTGTAACTGATCGATGTCCGTGTGTTCGCTCATGCGTCGTTCGTCTCCTCGTTCTGCCGTATTCGCAGGTTGTACTCGCGGATCAGCTCCGCGTCTTCGAGACGCTCGCGCTCGGTGAAGCCCGCGCGCTGACTCTCGATCGAATCCGATCCGCCGAAGCCGCTGTCCTCGTACGCCGACGCCGACTCCGCGTCGGCCCCCTGACCGCTCCCCGACCCGCTGGTGTCGACGGTCGCATCCAGATTCTCCGAGCCTTCGGGTACGTTCTCCGGTTCGCCGAGGATCGACGAGCCGTCCTGCAGGCCCGTGTACTCCGACTCGGCGCCGCCGGTCTGGACGCCGGATTCCGACGTGTCGCCGAGGCCGGCGAGCGTGATGTCGACGACCGCCAAGTGGACCGTCGCGATGCTGACCGCCGTGATGAGGCCGACGGTCACGACGAGGCGCCGCAGGTCGAGGAGGCCGATACTCGACGAGCGTTTCAGATCGTCGAGTACGCTCTCGTAGAGGCGGCGAGCCATTCGAGAGTGACGGTCCGCTCGCACCGCGTCCCGTGCCGTCCGAAGCGACTCCCGGAGGGCAGGGTTGGCGGCTTCGAACTGCTCGACGAGTGGCCGTCGGACGCGCCACGCCACCTCGACGGCGAAGACGAGGCAGCCGACGGCGACGCCGACGACGGCGGCGCTCGACACCGTCGGCTCCGCGAGCGTCATGCCCGCCGTCTCGCGGATGACCCGCCGGACGACCGATGGGATCGGGAGCCGCGCCGGGAGCGAGGGGACGCCGCCCAGAACCGTCGCGACGAGGTTCGTGAGAAGGGTCGCGAACGTCGCGTCGACGACGGCGTAGATGATCGCCACCTTCCACCCCTCGCGTCTGATCTGTTTCAGGGCGCGGCGGATCTTGCGCTCCTCGGCCGAGCGGTCGGCCTCACTCCCGTCGGCCGCCTCCGATGTCTCCGTTTCGGACATGGTTAGGCCAGATTACATCCCGAGGGTTGTTCGCTGGCGTTGAGCGCGCTACAGGCATCCTGCAGGGCGCTTTCGAGCCGTCGGTTCCGCTGGCGGAGTTGTTCGTTCTCCGACTTCAGCGACTCCACGTCGCTCTCTAGTGCGGCGACTTCGTCGTTCAGGTTCTCCACGTCATTTTGCAGTTGATCGCGCTCTTGACGGAGGTTCCGGTTCGTGGACTCCAGACTGTTGACCTCGGACTGCAGGTCGTCGTTCCGGTCTTGGAGCGTGCCGACCCGTCCCTGCAGTTCCTCGACGCGCTGGCGCGTCGCCTGCAGATCCTGGCGGGTCGACGCGAGTTCCTGCTGGGTCGACTGCAGTTCGCCTTCGGTCTCTTCGAGGTTCTCGGACACCTGACTCACGTCGCTCCGGGTGGTGCTGAGGCTCTGATTCAGGTCTCGCAGTCGCTGACGCGTCTGCTGGAGTTCGTTCTCGGTCGACTGGAGGTCCTCTCGAAGCTGTTCGTTCCGGTCGCGGAGCTGGCTGTTCTCGGCGTCGAGTTCCTCGACCGACTCCTGATAGTACAGGGTCGCGCCCGCGGTGCCCGCGATGGACGTGCAGACGAGGAGGGCGAGGACGAGGTTAATCGATCGGCCGATGAGGCTCATGGGAGACCACTCTCGGTCCGTGTACGCCCGTTGTACACTTGAAGCCGCCGGACGACCACCTCCGTCAGAAAGAGGAGGAGGGCGGCGATCAGGAAGGCCCAGTCCCACGTCCGGCGCACGTCGCGCACGCGCGTCGACTGCTGGCGGGCGAACGCGGCGATCTCGGCGGCCTGCCCGCGCTCGAACTGTCGGCCGCCGGTCGCCCGAACCGCGTCGGTCAGCGCCGACGACGTGCCGAAGCCGGCGTACTCCGCCGGGTAGTTCGCGGCGTACGTCGCCCCCACAGCGCTCTTGAACCCGACGCTCGTCGGCGTCACCTGTGCCCGGTAGACGCCCTCGTCGACGGCGGTGAAGGGAAGATCGGTGCCGCTCGGCGGGCTGTCACCGCGGTAGACGACCGTCGTCGGTTCGCCGACCCGAGTGTCCGCCACGTCGGTCACGCCCGACGCCTTGCGCTCGGGGTCACCGATGGCGTAGTTGACCGACTTCGACACGAGCAGGGAGTCGGGTTGCTGGAGCAGGCCGTCCAGCCCCCCGTTCGGCCCGTAGGTGGTGATGGTGGCGACCCGGCCCAGCCCGTAGCGCCACGAGGCGACGGCGGGCGTGCCGTCCGGCGCGGCGACGAGGAAGTCGGCGCCGGGGCGCATCGACACGTCGTTGACCTGCCCGGGGTTCGACTCCAGGCTCACGCCGCTGGTGATGAAGTGGCCGGAGTCGACGACGGTGAGGCCCTCACCCTGGAACTGTCGGCTCCCACCGCCGAACAGGAGACGGAGGCGGTCCGTTTCGTCGGCCCGGAAGTAGTTCCCTCCGGACTCCTCGGCGATGCGCCGGAGGACGCCCTCGTTGACTCGTCGTCCGGCGCCGACGGCGATGATGCGGATGCCCTGTCGGCCGAGGGCGTTGGCGACGACCGCCGATCGACTCTCGGTGTCGCCGCCGTCGCTGACGAGGATGATCGTCCCGCGCTGGCCGCCCAGCATCTCCTCGGCGCCCCGGAGGCCGTTGGCGATGCTGGTGGCACCGCCCGCCTGCAGGCGCCTGATCCGATCCTGAACCGTCTCGCGATTCTGTCTCAGGGGAGCGGGGTCGACGACGCTGTAGGCCTGATAGTTGAAGCCGACGACGCCGACGGTGTTCGAATCGTCGAGCTGTGAGAGGGCGTCGAGCGCGATCGCCTTCTGGATGCGCATGCCCGACCCCGCGCTCCCGGACACGTCGATCAGCATGACGATGCGGGCGCTGCCGGGTGTCGACTCGCCGAACGTGACCGGGAGGGTCGCGGCGATGGAGGAGTTGGCGTAGTTGCCGCTCTCGAAGCTGTTCGGCCCGCCGGCCATCAGGAGGCCGCCGCCGTCGATGACGAACCGCTGGAGTTCGTCGACGTTGCCGAGATCACCGGCCGCGACGTTCTGGACCACGACCGCGTAGTAGGGGTCGAGATTCGACGGCACCGACTCCGCCGTCTCGACGTCGTACAGCTGGCTCAGATACGACTGGAGGGAGTAGTTGCCACGGGAGACATAGAGGATGCGCGGCTGGTCGACGACCCGGACCGTCTTCAGCGCCCGGTTGTTGATCGGGTAGGCGTCGCTCCCCCCGATTTCGGCGGTGATCTCGTGGCTCCCCGTCCGCTCGAAGGTGTGGCTCACGGAGACGCTCCCGGTCCCTCCGGTGATCCGTTCGGTGGTGATGGGGTCGCCGTCGATAGACACCGTCACCTCGACTGCCTCGTCGGCTTGCACCCCGTTCACCTGCACCAGAAAGCGGCTCTCGACGCCGACGCTGGCCTTACTCGGTCCGGCGAGGGTGACGTAGCGCTCCGTCTCCGTCGGTTCGGGCGTGACGGTGCTGATCGTGGCGTTGAGCGAGCGGGCGAACTCCGCCGTCTCGGTCAGGCTCTGGCCGCCCGTCACCTGCCCGTCGGAGACGACGACGACCGACCCGTTCTCGCGGAGGTTAGCAGCGATGCCGTCGCCGATCCGGGAGTTCGTCCCCTGGGCGATGGTCGAGGTGGTGACCGGGACGCCTTCGGCTTCGATCCGTGTCGCGAGGCCATCGGCCACGTCCGGTGAGACCGTCGTGCTGTCCGAGCGGTCGACGAGCAGCGACACCGTCGGGTCGCCCTGCGTCTCCATCGTGACGACGGTGAACGGACCGGCGGCCGCGACGACGATCAGCGTCGCGACGACGATTCGGGAGGCGAGCAGCAGGCGCCGGCTTCGCTTCGAGGCCGTCCCCCTCGCCCGGTACCGGACCAGCAGGACGAGCAGGGCGATGGCAACGGGAAGCGCCACGAGCAGCAGTGGCCGTTCGAGGCCGATCACGGTGCCGTCCCCGAGGGTCGTCCGGACCGCGAGTGGCCACATCAGAGATCACCCTGTCGGCGGAGGTAGGCGATTTCACCCACGGCGACGAGCAGGGCCGCGAGGGCGACGATGGGTGTCAGCGGTTGGGGGATCTGTCGCTCCTCCTCGCGCGTGGTGATCCCCGTCTCGGCGCTCCGGTCGGCGAGCGACTGGGCAGCTACGTCGGATTCGGCTTCGCTGTAGAGTGAGACGCCGATTCGGCGGTTGGCGGTGGCGTAAAAGCCAACCCGATCGAGCGTGACGACCTGTGACGAGACGGTGCCGTCCGGCGTCTGCACGGCCGTCGCGTTCGCGAACTGGAGGCGGCCGCCGGTCTCGCGGTTCAGCGCCGAGAGCGGCTCGCGACCCGCGAGGTAGAACGTCGCTCGCTTCCAGAAGACAGGGTACTGGTAGTTGAACCGGAAGGGATCGTCGTTCACGACGTAGCCGTAGTAGAGGACGCGCCCCTGGCCGCGCGTCTGCGTGGCCACGAGCGCCGTGCCGTTACCGGTCTGTACCAGCGGCGTGCCGGCGTCGAGCGACCCCTGGAGGTAGCGTTCGGGCGGCGGGAAGTCGATGTCGCGGGTGAGTTCGGTCGTCGTCACGCGACCGACCGATGGGTTGGAGCCGACGCCGGCCGGCGAGAGCAGGAGGAGGTCGGAGAGGAGGTCCGGCGGTGACGGCTGGGCGAGGACGCCGACGCCGCCGCCGGCCTCGACCAGTTCGCGGCCGGCTTCGACGTTACCCCGGAGGAGACGCTCGGAGTCGAGGTTGCTGTAGAGGATCACGTCGTAACCGTCGTCGACGGTCGTCGGTGGCTGGTCGACGGTGAGGCGCACCTCGTTGATGACCGAGAGTGCGGTCACGAGATACCGGTTCCGATCGTTGGTCAGGAGGAGGACGTCGACCGTCTGGTCCTGCGGGGCGGCGACGTACGCCGTATCGTCCGTCGGAAAGGTGTCACCGGGCGTCAACTGCGCCTGCCCGCCGCCGCCGGGGACGGTGAGCGTCACCCGCTCCAGATCACCCGGGCCGAGCGTGACCGACCGGCGCTGGTTGCCGAGTGCGACCGTGCGGGTAGCCTCCGAGGTACCGAAGTTCTTCACGGAGAGCGTGACGTTCCCCCCGGTGAACGAGCGGTCCACGATACCGACGTTCTCCGCGCCGCCGCCGGCGAACTGTCGGAGGTCGACCTGGAGGTCACGGGCGCGTGCCGACCGGATGGCCTCGGTCCAGCCCGCGTCGTCCGCGAAGTCGCTGAAGACGACGATCCGTGCGTTCTCGCCCGCGATGGAGGCGGCCTGCGAGATGGCGGCGCCGAGGTCGGTCGGCGTGTCGACGACCGCGAGCTCGTCGAGCGTTCGTTCGACCTCGTCGACGCCGCCGGAGCGGAGGACGATCCGGCTCTCGCTCCCGGCGAAGACGACGGAGTTGGTACCGGTCGTGGATTCGCGAGCGGCGGCGACGGCGGCGGCAAAGCGGGTGCCGTCGCCGGTCTGGACGGCCATGCTCGCGCTTCCGTCGAGGACGATGATCGTCTCCTCGACCGTCTGGCTCTCGGAGACGGTGACGTAGGGTCCGGCGAGGGCGAGGGCGAGTGCGACGATGACCAGCAGTTGCAACAGGAGCAGGAGGCTCCGTCGAATCCGTTCGAGCAGGGGATTCGACGCGTCACGCTCGTCGTCGTCGAGCAGGAGACGAAGGGTTGGTAGTTCGACTCGGCGGGGGTCGGGCTGGACGAGATAGAGGAGGACGACGGGGACCACGGCGAGCAGGGCGACCAGCCCCAGTGGTGTCAGAAACACGTCGGAGAGGGCCATGCCCGCAAATTGCCGTCGTCGCCTATCGGTCTTTCGCCGCTGCCAGAGGCGATCCGTGTGGCGATTGCGATAGTGTCACCATCGTTCCACACGGATACTGACGCGTAGGCAAACCCTTTTACTGAGGCGTCCGACCCTCTCGTATGGACGCAAAACGGGAGTTGGTCGACTTGCTTCTCGAGGATGCTCGTGAAGATACGGAGACCATGGCGCGTCAGCTCGGTCGGTCGCAGGACGAGGTCGAGGAGATGCTCGACGAACTCGAAGCGGAAGGCTCCATCCTCGGTTATCAAGCCGTCGTCGACTGGGGCAAGGTGGACGAGGACCACGTCACCGCGGAGGTCGAACTCAACCTCGAACTCGACCGTGACACGACGTACGTGCAGGTCGCCAACCGGATCGCGAAGTTCGACGAAGTGACGGCTCTCCACCTAGTTTCGGGTGACTACGACTTCGACGTGACCGTCGAAGCGGAGTCGATGCGTGCCGTCTCGATGTTCGTCTCCGAACAGATCGCTCCGATTCCGGAGGTCACGCAGACGGTGACACACTTCGTGATGAAGACCTACAAGAACTGTGGAATCGAGTTCACCGACCGCGACGACGACGATCGGCTCTCGGTTTCGCCATGAAGCTGTCGGACCGCGCCAGAGACACACCGCCGTCCGGCATTCGTCGATTCTTCGAACTCGCGGAGGAGATGGACGACGTTATCTCGCTCGGTGTGGGTGAACCCGACTTCAGCGCTCCGTGGAAAGCGCGGGCGTCCGCCATCCACTCGCTCGAACGCGGCCGGACCTCCTACACCACCAACCGCGGGATGTACGATCTCCGGTCGGCCATCTCGGAACACGTCACGCGGTACGACCTCGACTACGGGCCGGAGGAGGAGATTCTGGTGACGACCGGCGCGAGCGAGGCGGTCGACCTCGCGCTCCGGGCCATCGTCGACCCCGGCGACACCGTGGCCATCCAGTCGCCGGCCTACATCTCCTACGGGCCCGGCGTGCGCTTCTCGGGCGGCGATCCGCTCCCCGTCACGACCCGTGTCGAGAACGACTTCGTGCTCACCTACGACGACTTGGAGCGTGCCGGCGCCGGGGACGCCGAGGCGCTGATGATCTGTTACCCTAACAATCCGACGGGCGCGACCGCGAGCAGGGACGATCTCGCGGAGATCGCCGAATTCGCTAGGGAGCACGATCTGATGGTGCTGTCCGACGAGATTTATGCGGGGCTCACGTACCGTGGCGACCACGCCTCCATCGCGACGCTTCCCGGGATGCGCGAGCGGACCATCGTGTTCAACGGATTCTCGAAGGCCTACGCCATGACGGGGCTGCGCCTCGGGTACGCGCTGGGGCCGAGCGAGGCCATCGACGCGATGAACCGTATTCACCAGTACACGATGCTCTCGGCGCCGACGACGGCGCAGTACGCGGCGCTCGAAGCCCTGCAGTCGTGTGACGACGACGTACAGGAGATGCGCAACCAGTACGACCGGCGTCGACGGTTCGTGATCTCTCGATTCCGCGATATGGGCCTCGACTGTTTCGAGGCGACTGGCGCCTTCTACGCCTTTCCCGAGGCGCCGTACGACGACGAACAGTTCGCTGAGGATCTCCTCCACGAGAAGGGAGTCGCGCTGGTTCCCGGACGCGTCTTCGGCGAGGAGGGGTACGGCCACCTCCGGGTGTCCTACGCGACGGGGATGTCGGAGCTGAAGGAGGCGCTGAATCGCATCGACGCCTTCCTCGACGAGCGCTGACCGCGTCGACTGCGGCGCGGTCCGAATATTATCCGTGATTCTTCGATAAGAAGTATTATTTGGGGGCGTTCCCATCGGACAATTGATGGTTGCGGGTGGTGGGATGGGACCCGACGACGATGGCGTCAGCTTCGCTCACGCCCTGGCGACGTTGAAAGAACAGGGTAGCGCGCTTCTCGTCGTGGGGTCAGTTCCCGAAGAGATGTTCGCAGACGCGTCAGCGACGATGCTGGGCGATCCGTCCGCCGACCCCCCGCGGCGGCGCCTCGTCGTGACGCCGGAACCGAATCGATCGAGTGCGATCCGTCGGCTCCGTGAGACGGGGCCGCTCTCCTCGGAGTATGCTCGTCTCGTCACGCGCGGGGAGGAGGCGCGGAGTACCGCGACGGTCAGTCGGCCACTCGATCAGGTCACGCCGAGAACCCACGTGATCGACGGGTCGATCTACGACCTCGGCGCGACCGTCGCCGACGTGATCGAGGAGTTCGACCTGTTCGCGGGCGGCCTCGCCGCCGCCGAGTTCCGCATGGCGTTCGACTGCCTGCCGACCCTGCTCTCGGCGTACGGCCGCGAGGCGGCCTTCCGTTTCCTGCACGTCATGGTTGCACAGGCTCGCGCGGTGTCGGGGCTCGCTCACTTCCGGCTCCCGCGTGACGTGGATTCGGAAATCGTCAGGCTGTTTCAGCCCCTGTTCGACGCGACCGTGGAACTCCGACTCGATGGCGGTGAACTCAACCAGCGGTGGCACTTCCGCGACCGCGACCTCACGTCCGATTGGCTGCCGCTCGACGGCCCGGCGTGACGGCTCTCCTCCGAGAACTGATAATGAACCAACAATACGCTTTTGTGGACGACGACTGACCTACTACACGATGAGTCGGACCGAGCGGCCGCCGGACGACCGCTTCGAGGTCGGGAGTGACAACCTCGAAGTCTCGTTTTCGACGCTCGAGGACGGATCGGGGGTCGTCGTCACGGATCTGATCGAGCGCAATCAGTTCCGTCTGTTCACGGATACGCCCGCCTCGCCGACGCCGGCCGACCCCGACGGCCATCGCTTCCCCATCGACGCCGCGGTCGCAATCGACGCTGCCGCGATCGAACTGCCGACGGTCGTCTCGGTCTGTGTCCGGAACGAGGCCGGCGATATGCTCGCCGAAACGGACCACTCCGCCCACGAGGAGTTCCCACCCGGGAGCTACAGCCTCGAACTCTGTGGGCCGATCAAGATTTACCTCCGTGTCGACGGTCCGGTCACGATTGCCTCGGACGTGAATCGAACCTCCATCGACTTCGACGGCACCCGGGAAGTACGCATCGGGGCGCGCTCTCACCACGAGGGGCCGGCGGCGACGATCACGACGACCGACGACCCGACCGACGTGATGATGGCCGTGTCCGAGTTCTCCTCGGCCCTGAAGACCACGTCGCCGGAGCGGTCGTATCCGACGCTTCGGGGGCACCCGCCGCTCGTCGAACTCGGTGAGCGGTTCGACGTTCCCGACGGCGTCGTCTCGCCCGAGACGGGCGTCAGACTCGAACTCCCACGGGCGTACGAGTCGATTTACGTCGCCGCACCGCTCGCGTACTACGTCGCGGCCGACATCGTTCCCGGCGACCGTCCCCGACTCGTGACCGACGACGGCTTCGTCCACGACTTGGACACGGTTCGTGGGTTCGAGACCGAGGTCGAGCGCGTCCTCAAGCAGACGTTTTTCCTCGACTGCGTGACGCGGACCGAGGGGTACTACTCGGTCGATCTTCACGAACGTGGCGCTATCGAATCGAGTCTCGATCTCGATTTCGCGTGGCTGTACGACCAGCCGCTCCAGACGCAACTGGAAGAGTATCTCTCGGTGCCGTTCGGCGCCGTCGAGGACGAACTCCCGGAGTGGCGGATGACGTCTCACGTCGCCCCGACGCCGGAGAACGTCGAGCTCCTGCCCTTCGTCACCAACGACCTCGCGGTAGTCCGGACGCCGCAGGATCAGCCCGAACCGAGTTCGGAGGTACAGACGGCGGCGGCGAACGAGTTCTTCCGCGACGCATCGTTCACCCGGAGCGCGGCCGCCGACAGCGACGCCCGGTCGTACGTCCAGCCGGAGACGACGGACTCGCTCGAACAGTCCTGGGTCGGCGAGGGCGCACCAATCGGCGCCAGCAAGGCGACGACGAACGCCTTCTACAACCGTCTCGATCGGACACCCGCGGACGGTGACATCGGCATCACGGTGGTCTGTAACGACCCACGAATGGCGGACGAACGCGACGTAGTCGACGAGGTGTACGCCTCCAGCGACGAACTCCCGTTCGACGTGCGGGTCCACCACGACCTGACGCGTGCAGAACTCCGCGACGTGCTCTCCGTCGACGCGGATCTCCTCCACTACATCGGCCACATCGACGGTGAGGGGTTCGAATGTGCCGACGGCAAACTCGACGCGACGACGCTCACCACTGCGGGTCCCGACGCCTTCCTGCTCAACGCCTGTCAGTCGTACGAACAGGGATCGGCACTGATCGACGCTGGCGCCATCGCCGGCATCGTCACGCTGTCGGACGTGATCAACAGCGGCGCCGTCCGGATGGGTCGGATGCTGGCCCGGCTCCTCGACCGCGGTTTCACCGTCGGAAGCGCCCTCGAAGTCGCTCGCGACGACTCCATCATCGGCGATCAGTACACCGTCATCGGCGACAGTAGCCTGTCGCTGGCCCGCACCGATGGCGGCCCGCCGAACGTCTGTGTCGTCCGACGACGTGCCGGCGATCGGTACGAACTGGAGTGGCAGAGTCATCCCTCCACCTCCTTCGGCATGGGGAGCCTCGTGATGCCGTGGCTCGATGACGTAAACGAATACTACCTCTGGTCGGGTGACTCTCGAACGTTCGACCTGACACGCGAGGAGTTACAGCAGTTCCTCTCGCTGGAGACGGTACCGGTGAAAATCGACGGTTCGCTCGTCTGGAGCGACGAACTCGACTTCTCGAAACTTTAGGGACCGGAGATGCCGCCACTGTTGCCGTCGGCAGTCTGCGGGCCGGAGATGCCGCCACTGTTACCGTCGGCAGTCTGCGGGCCGGAGATGCCGCCACTGTTACCGTCGGCAGTCTGCGGGCCGGAGATGCCGCCACTGTTACCGTCGGCGTTGTAGGGACCGGAGATGCCGCCACTGTTGCCGTCGGCAGTCTGCGGACCGGAGATGCCGCCACTGTTACCGTCGGCGTTGTAGGGACCAGAGATGCCGCCACTGTTACCGTCGGCGTTGTAGGGACCAGAGATGCCGCCACTGTTACCGTCGGCGTTGTAGGGACCGGAGATGCCGCCACTGTTACCGTCGGCGTTGTAGGGACCGGAGATGCCGCCACTGTTACCGTCAGCAGTCTGTGGACCGGAGATGCCGCCACTGTTGCCGTCGGCCGTCAGGGTGTCGTTCGTCGTCGTTCCCACCGTGCCGTTGTCACGTTCGGACATTGCAGTCGATCCGTCGGCCGACTATGAATTATAATTTTTCGAGAATATCTGATACCTAATATAATCAATTAACTCCGTTGATCGCTGACATAAAATGGGGAGAAAAAACAAATCGCGAGGCAGGGCCGGGGTGGTAGTCCCCACGGCGGGTCAGCGCGTCACTCGTCGCGGTCGTCTACGTCGCGTGCGAGGTCCTGGTAGATTAGCGTGAGATCGTCGCTCTCGCTGAGGCGGCCGAGTTTCTCGTTGAGGTTCGTCCGGAGTTCGGCTAGATCCTCGACAAGTTCCCGATACTCGTCGCTGGCTTCGAGCGCGACGGGATCTTTCTCGGATTCGAGAAGGGCCTTCTTGGAGGCGAGAGAAAAGAGCTGCTTGACGCCGTCGTCGTACTCGTCACGTACTTGGAGGTTCTCGACCATCCGTACGAGTTCCTCCTCGGAGACGGGTTTGACCAGATAGTCGTCGAACTCCATGTCGACGATGTCGGTGTCGGGTTCGACCGCGGTCACCATCGCGATCCGGCAGTCGAGGCCCCGTTCGCGGATACGGTCGAGCACCTCGTCACCCGAGAGATCGGGCATTCGCCGGTCGAGCAACACGATGTCGACGTCCTCGTCGAGTTCCGAGAGCGCGGCTCGTCCGTCGTGTGCCGTCCGAACCCGATACGATTCGGCGAGCCACATCCGGTAGAGTTCGGACAGGTCACGTTCGTCCTCGACGACGAGGACGAGGGGGGGATCGTCGCTCATGTGTGCTTCCGAGGAGGAGTGCGACCACTCACAGTAGCCAATGGATCATCGGTGTATATCAAAATACCCCTTGCCGAAGCCGTACACCCCGGCGAATCAGCCGTTTTCGTTCGGATTGCTGTACGCCGGTGCCAGTGCTCCGCCGCCCCGTCCGGTGGAGCACCGGAAACCGGCGACAGCAGACCCTCTTATACTGATTACTGTAACTGCGTGCCGGTGGTTCGCCAAGACGGTCCGGCGAACCACCGGTACTGACTTACAGTAATCAGTATCACTCCTGCGGACTGTAGTTCGGTGCCTCGTCCGTGATCATCACGTCGTGCGGGTGGCCTTCGGTCTGGCCGGCGGACGAGACGCGAACGAACCGGGAGCGCTCCTTGAACTCGGGAATCGTCGCCGCGCCGACGTAGCCCATACCCGACTTCATGCCGCCGACGAGCTGGTGGAGTTCGGAGGCGAGCGTCCCCTTGTAGGGAGTGGCCGCCTCGACGCCTTCCGGGACGAAGCCTTCGTCGTCGTCCTCCTCTTTGAGGTAACGGTCGCCGCCGCCGGAGCGCATCGCGCCGACGGAGCCCATGCCGCGGTACTGCTTGTACTTCTTGCCGTTCATCGTGATGACGCGCCCCGGCGCCTCGTCGGTGCCCGCGAAGTAGGAGCCGAGCATGACGGCGTCGGCGCCGGCGGCGATGGCCTTGATCGCGTCGCCGGAGTAACGGATCCCGCCGTCGGCGATGACTGGCACGTCGTGTCGCGTGGCCACGTCGGCCACTTCCGAGACGGCGGTGATCTGGGGCATCCCCGCGCCCGTGACGACGCGAGTCGTACAGATCGAGCCCGGACCGATGCCGACCTTGACGCCATCCGCGAAGTCGACGACTGCCTCGGCCGCCTCGCGCGTGCCGATGTTGCCGACGACCACGTCCGCGTCGACGCTCTCTTTGATCTCCCGGGCACTGTCGATGACGTTCCGGTTGTGGGCGTGGGCGCAGTCGATGAACAGAACGTCCGCGCCCGCCTCGGCGGCGGCACGGGCGCGGTCGTCCTCGAACGGCCCGACGGCGACGCCGATCCGGAGTGCCCCGTCGTCGTCCCGCGCCGCGTTCTCGTGCTCCCGGCGCTGGAGGATGCCCTGCATCGTGACCAGACCGACGAGACGGTTGTCCTCGTCGACGATGGGAACCCGTTCGATCTTGTGGTCGTACATGAGTTCGAGCGCGTCACGAGCCGTGACGCCCTCACCGGCGGTGATGACCTCGTCGGTCATCGCCTTGCGCACCTCGTCGGACTCGCCGACTTCGAGGTAGGGGCGGATGTCCGTCCCGGAGATGATCCCGAGGACCGTATCGTCGTCGTCGACGACGGGCGCCCCACTGACGCCTTCGTGTTCCATCATCTCGTCCACCTCGCGGACGGTCTGGCCCGGGCCGGCCGTCACAACGTCCTCTCGCCGGATCACCAGTTCGTCCGCCCGCTTGACGCGCTCGATTTCGACGACCATCTCGTCGACGGTCATGTTGCGGTGGAGGACGCCGATGCCGCCGTTGCGCGCCATCGCGATCGCGAGGTCGCTCTCGGTGACGGTGTCCATCGCCGCCGAGAGGATCGGGATGTTGAGCGTCACGTTCGTCGACACCTGTGTCGACACGTCGGCCTCGTCGGGTTCGACGTGGCTCTCCATGGGGCGGAGGAGAACGTCGTCGAACGTCAGCGACTCCGGTACTCGCAGTTTCTCCGAGAAAGGTCCCGCGTCGGGAACGTCGTTCGCCATGTAAACCGTCGTCTCGCCGCCGGGAAAAACGTTGCGAGACGGCGTGTGCGAGTGTGTTGGATTCACACAGCGCATAGTGATTACTGTAACTGTGTCCCGGTGATTCGCCAAGATGGGTCGACGAACAACCGGGACTGATAGGAATTATCGGAAGTCATCGTAGATTCTCGCCGCGATGGTCCGGCGAGAATCTATGGACAGTTACGATAATCCCTATGACTTACAGCGATCACTATCACTCGTACCGGAGGGCGTCGATGGGATCGACGCGGGCTGCCCGCCACGCCGGATACAGCCCGGCGAGCACCCCCACGACGACGCCGACGACCACTGCCATCACCATCCACATCGGCGCCAGAGTGAACGTCACCTCCGCGTATCGGGTCGCAGCGTAGCCCACGGCCACACCGACAGGGAGCGCAAGCACTGCCCCGATGGCCCCGAGAAGTCCCGCCTCGACGAGAAACAGGACGAGCACGTCCCGGTTTCGCGCGCCAACCGCCTTCATCACGCCGATCTCCCGCGTTCGCTCCGTGACGCTCACGAGCATGATGTTGGCGATGCCGATGGCGCCGACGACCAGTCCGATCACGGCCACCCCCGTTACGAACCGCGTGATCCGTTCGATGACCGACGCCACTTGGGCCACGAAGTCGCCGCTCGTCCGTGCCGCCAGCGACGTCTCCTCGGGGAGAAGGCGACGGGCGTCGGAGTCCTCGCGCAGGTACGTCGCCACGACCGCCTTCGTCGCCTCCGTCGTCGTCGGGTCGGTCACGACCGTCAGCTGCGGATATGCCCGCTGACGGACCCCGACGCTCGGGCTTTCGACGACCGTCCGGTAGAACGGATCGACCGGGACGTACACCCGCGCCTGCTCCGCGAAGTCGCTGACGGGCAACTGCCCCTCGGTGCCGTTGACGATGCCGACAACGATCAGTTCCCGACTCCGATTCCCGGCCAGCGAGAGCGTGAGCCGGTCGCCGACGGTGACGTTCTCGCCGAAGCTCCGTGCCGCCCGCTCGTTGAGAACCACCTCGTTCGTCCCCGACCTGAATCCGCGACCCGCGACGAGGGTCTCCTCGCCGAAGGTCGTTGGCGTCGTCGCGGTGACTCGCTGGCGAGCGATCGTGTCGTTGCCGTAGGTCAGTGAGTTGGCGTCGACCGTCCCCCGTGGAATAACGTGTCTCACTCCCGGGAGCGACTCTAACGCCGCCACGTCGTGTTCGGTGAACACCGGCTGAAGCACCCGGTCGAACCCTTCGTCGTCATCCGGTGTCGCGAAGACGTAGACGTTGTTGGCGCTCGATCCTTCGATGTCGTTCACCACCTCCGCCTTCACGCTCGCGCCGAACGTGGCGAAGACGATGACCGACGCGATGCCGATGACGAGGCCGACGATCGTCAGCGTCGACCGGAGTCTGTGGCTCCGTATCGACCGCATCGCGATCCGAACCGCCTCCGCGGCGTCCATCAGTCGTCCCTCCCACCGAGCGGTTCGATCCGCACCAGTTCGCCGTCCCGCACGTGAACGATCCGCTCGGCCCGTTCGGCGACGTGGCGCTCGTGGGTCACGAGCAACAGCGTGTTGCCGCGGGCGTGCAGGTCGTCGAAGAGGTCGAGCACTCGACTGCCGGTCTCGGTGTCGACGTTCCCCGTCGGCTCGTCGGCTAGCACCAGAGCGGGGTCGGCGACGAGCGCGCGGGCGATGGCAACCCGTTGGCGCTGCCCGCCGGACAGTTGATTCGGCCGATGATCGGTCCGATCACCGAGTCCGACATCAGCCAGCAACTCGCGGGCCTGCGCCGTTCGTTCGGCACGGGGGACCCCCTCGAACACCAGCGGCAGAGCGACGTTCTCGACCGCGGTCAGCCGCGAGAGCAGATTGAACGTCTGGAAGACGAACCCAATCTCCGTCCCGCGGAGGGCCGCCCGCTCCGTCTCGGCGGCCGCCCCCACGTCGTGTCCGTCGACGACGACTCGGCCCTCGGTCGGCGTGTCGAGCGCGCCGATCAGGTTCAACAGCGTCGATTTGCCGGAGCCGCTCGGCCCCATCACCGCGGTGTACGACCCCTCGGTGAGTGCGAGCGAGACGCCGGACAGCGCCTCGACGACACCCCCGAGGTCGTAGGTCTTCGTGACCCCCGTCAGCTCGACGACGGGGGCCGCGTCGCCGTCCCGTCCCGCATCGGCGGTACTCATTGCCTCCCGTTCGGGTGGGATGCTTATAGAATACAAGGAGAATACCCGCACCTTCAGGGCGGGATGAATCCGACAATACATTCAACCACCCCACACTCGACCCCCCGTCTGGATCTTCCAAGCGATTATGTAGCGCGTTGTCATAAGAAAAGCCAAGATGGCGACCACCCGCCGTACACACGTCTGTCGCATCCAAAATCACTCGCAAGTGGTGGATGCGCTAGACCGGCACGGGTGGTCGGCATCCAAACTGTGGAACGTCGCCAACTACTACGCCCGCCAACAGTGGGACGAAACCGGCGAAATTCCCGACGAAGACGAACTGAAGACCCACTCCAAATACAACGGACTGCACAGCCAGTCCAGTCAGAACGTTCTCGAAGAGCTTTCTGAAGCCTTCGGTTCGTGGTACGGTTCCGACGACGACCGGGACACCCCACCGGGCTACCGCAAGGAAAACCACTACGACGACCACGGCAACCGCGTTCACGAGGAACACCCACGCTCAACGATAACGTGGAGGACGAACGGCATTCGGCACGACGACAGGCACGACCGACTCCGACTCATACTGTCGGCTGTGAGTCAATTAAGATATTCGCCACCCCGGGGTGGCGAATATCTTGAAACAGTTACAGCCGACAGTATCAGCAAAGGCTCTATTGACCTCCTCCTCCGCGTAAACGCGGAGGAATCCGACCATCGGATTCGGGCGGTCGATGCCCTTCGGTTCCAACCCGCACTCGGAGGGAACCGGCGACACACCGGGGGAACTCTCGTTTGTCTCCCTCGTAGGGCTGTGGCCCGGCCAATGAGGCCCCATCGGAGTCCGTGTCATTGCCGTGCGAACCACCGTAGTTCGCCACCCCTTGTGGTTCGGGGACGGCATCTCACCGACTCCGTAGCATCCGTGTTGACAGGGGCCACGGGATTAAATCCATCGGCAAACAGGCCGAGTGTCGCTCGACCTCCGCCTGAAGACGGAGGTATGCGCTCGCAACTCTATCAGACAACAAACGCTAACCGTGACTCCTCCACTCGGTTCGGGGGATAGCGGTAACGGCTGTTTGGCTCAGCCACGCGTCATCCAATTCGACCGGACTCGCGGATTCCAACCGCGAGAACCCGTACGGATACCGTGAAACCCTAATATCCCAACGCTCGGGATTCCCCCGCGTTCACGCGGGGAAGGAAGTCAAGAGTCGTGTGCCCCCGTGGCGGCCGAGACGGGTCGTTCGTTCCGACGTACTCTTAGAGAGTATCGGAAGTCGTCAGCGATTCTCGCCGGACCGTCACGGCGAGAATTGCTGGACAGTTATAGTCGCCTTTGTAAGTCATTGCACATCTGATCGTACGCAGTCCTGCGATCAGGTGTGCAAACAGTTCCAAACGCTACTATACGATAACCCCTCTCTGCCGAACGCGCGGAAGGTTCTTTGGACCGCGCTCGTAATCGGACACATGCGACTGACACCCGGTGACGTTCGTCGGACGACGCTCGTGGCCGTCGCGCTGATCGCGCTCGTGGCCGTCGCCGGCGCCGCGATCACCGCCGGCCAGTCCTCCCAGCCGTCCGCCGACGCGGTGCTCAACGACACGCGCGATCGCTACGCGACCGCCGAGAGCCTCGTGACGACCGCCGAGATAACCGTCGGCAACGCCACGACGAACGAGACGGCGACGGTCGAGTTCGTCGCGTCCGGCAACCAGTCCCGAACCGTCGTCGAGGCACCGAACGCCACCTACCGGACCGGCGTGAACGAGTCCGTCGCGTGGTACGTCGGCCCCAACCGCACTGCTGCGTGGGACCGAAACACCTCCGCCAGCCCCGTCGACGGCGAGCAGACACCCACCCACCTCGCCGACCGCGCGGTCGACGACTGGGAGAACGTCAGTACCGAGTATCTCCGGCGCGGGAGCGACGACGGGACCGAGGCCCACGTCGTCGAGGTCCGACACGAGGAGGGTGACGGGCGAGCGACGCTCTGGATCGCCCAGTCCGACTCGCGACTGCTCCGCACGGAGATGACCGACGGCACCAACCGAACGGTCGTCGACTACCGCGACACCCGGTTCAACGCGAGCGTTCACGAGAGTACGTTCGATCCCCCCTCGGATCGGATCTCGATCACGTCGATAACGCGGTACGACACCTTTTCCGCGGTGCAGGCGAACACAAGCCTCGACCTGCCGCGACTCGACGCCACTTTCCGCGAAGGTAGCGTTATCGAGCGGATGTCTTCGACGACCGTCGCCCAGCAGTACCGCGACGCAGGTGACAACGTGACCGTCGTCTCCACGACGAGCGACCGCCAGTTCGATAGCGAGAACGCCACACGGGTGACGGTGAACGGTCACGACGCGAACGTCACGACGGTGCGTGACCGGGCTGTCGTCTACTGGCGGACCGATGGCGTGCGCACCGCCGTCGCCGTCGACGCGAGCGAGGATCGCGCCGTCGAACTGGCCCGCAGACTCGTCGAGTGACGCCGTCCTCGCGCCCGTTTCGGGCGTGTAGCGTCCCGACGGAGCCGTGTGGTCCCCTCCCACGCAACGTTTAATACTTCAGTGCCCCACGATTCCCACATGGCTTCGAAGCGTTCCACCGCCACGCGCATTGCCGCTCGGACGAGTTCCATCTCGGACTCCGGCATCTCCTTTACACGCGTGGTCAATTTCAAACGCTTCGGAACCGGACGAAACGTCGTCGATGCGGGCAGATCGAGGGCGTTACACCACCGGTCGGCCGATGGTTACGGCCGTTAGCGTGGCATGAGCGTCTCACAGCATCCGGTCGCACTCCGCCTGGAGCGACAGGTAGGTGGCGCGACCAAGCTCCTCGCCACGGTGATGATGCTCCCGCTGATCGACGGGATTTTCCCGGCACTGATCCTCGCGGGCGCCCTCACGTACCCCTTCGGCATCCTCGAAACCGGTCTGCTGATCTTCGGTGGCTCGGCCACCGTCGCAGTCGTCCTCGCGGAGATGGACGGCTCGCCACGGGAGCGGATACGCGCAATCGCCCTGTTGGCGCTCGTCTTGCTCCCGGCCGCCGCCATCGAGGCGGCGCTGGCCCCGACGGTCCAGACCCTCATCGACATGGCGGTCTTCCAGCGCTTCGCCGGGCTGGTCATCCTGACCGTCGCGGCAAAGACGGCGAGCGCCCGCGTCGGCGAGTATCTCCCCCGGCCGGCGGTCATCATCGGGCTCGGTCTGATCGCCAGCCTCCAGCCCGCCGGCGCGTCGGTGACGTTCGTCACCGATTCCGGCCTCATCCTCCGCGGTGTCGCCGCCGCGGGTGTCGGCGTCGGGTTCGCCATGTTGGTCGCTGCGCTCGGACCGGCCCTCCAGGAGTCGGTCGACCTTGATCTGTTCCGGTTCGGTAGCGCCGTCGCCCTCGGGATGCTCGCGCTCTCGGTGCTCGGCCTGATGCCCACCGAGGCACCCGTCGCGCTGGGCGTCCTCTGTGTGACTGCGTTGTTCTCGTTCGACCCCGACAGGGCCGACACGGTCAGTGACGCCGATGACGAGGAGGCCGTCGACGCCGATACCGATACCGATGCCGACGACGACGACCACGACGCCGACCAGCAGTCCGACGATGCTCGTCCCTCCCCGTTTCCCATCGAGGAGGAGTCGCGGGCTCCGTGGCTGTAGTCTACTGTAACTGTGTACCGGTGGTTCGCCAAAGCGGACCGACGGGCCATCGGTACTGACTTACAGTAATCACTATCAGTCCCGAACGGATCGTGTCGGCGGCGACACCCGACGGTGATCGTGACGGCTTCGGATTTTTACCGATGGGCGTCAATGGATGCCCATGAGCGACCGCATTCGGACCCGTGTCTTCGTTTCCGGCCGGGTCCAGGGCGTCTACTACCGGGCGAACACTCGCGACGCTGCCCGGACCAGAAACGTCGACGGCTGGGTTCGCAACCTCGACGACGGCCGCGTCGAAGCCGTCTTCGAGGGTGACGAGGCGGCTGTCGAGGAGATGATCGAGTGGTGTCACACTGGCAGTCCCGCTGCCACCGTCAGGGATGTCGACGTGACACACGAGGAGCCACAGGGCGAATCGGGGTTCGCCATCCGCCGATGAACACGGGTCGGGGCGATCGGCCGTGACTTCACTCGTCAGGCTCGTCGCTGGTGCTACCGGTGCCGTCGGTCTCGTCGTGGCGGTCGGTGCGGCCTACCTGATCGTCCGGGGACCGTTTCTCGGCGGGCCGACGCTGGCACCGAAGTCGCTTCTCGCGACGCTCGGTGCCTTCATCGTCGGTGTCACGGTCATGGCGTGGGGCAGTACGCAGTACGCGCGGCTGTGATCACCGGTCGTCGTCCCGGTGGCCGTGAGAAATTGGGTGAAAGACGGCCGCGACGACGACGGCGCCAGCGCCGCCGTCGACGACGTGGTCGACGACCTGTGTCCCGCGGTTGCCCGTCCACTCCCAGTCGCGAATTTCCATCGCGTCCGCGAGGTTCGCCTCGAGCGCCCGCTCACACGCTGCAGCCGTCGGGGCGTGGTTCTCCATGAAGACACCGCCCTCTTCGGCCAGTTCCCAGCCGAGGCCGGCGGCGATTCGCTCGCCCTCCGTCGAGGACGTGTTGGACGCCAACACGACGGCGAGGAGGTCACCGGTCGTCCATCGCTCCGGTTCGAGCGCGCCGACACGCTCGATGGTCGCGCCCTCGGGGACGATCGAGGAGAGTTCGACCAGATTGTAGTTGTGGACGTTCGCGCCGCTCAACGCGGCGTCGAAGGCACCGAGTTCGGTCCGTCCCGACCCCGTTCCCCAGACGAGTTCAATCGACATCCGTCCTCCCCAGCCGACGGACCGCCCCATCGACGAGGGTGAAGCGTCGACTCATCGATCCCGCTTTGCGACTGCGTCTCTTAGGACTTGCTACTCGTCGATTCCCACATCGGCGCACTGCCCGGCTCGGAGCCCCCGGGTTTTAACCTCGGGCAGTCGTTTGTTCCGGTCGAGCATGAAGGATTACCTCATCCTCCGTGAACTGCCCGAACCGATCAGTCGCGACGACCTCCACGCGGCCGCCGAGCAGTCGGGCGAGACGCTCGAGGAGCTTCGAGACGAAGGCGTCGACATCCGATGGGTCGACTCCGAGGTGCTGACGAACGACGACGGCGAGGTGACGGGTACGTTCTGTCACTATCAAGCCGAGAGCGAGGACGCCGTGCGCGAACACGCCGACCGTGCCGGGCTCCCCGCGACGCGGATCGACCGACAGGGCGAACCGCTCGCGGGCGAAGACTAACGGGGCCGAAAGACATCCTTCAAGTCCCCCCACCACCAACGTCCGGGCGAATATGCCCGAGTGCGTCGAATGTGGGGCTGACGTGACCCTGCACGAGGATCTGGAAGTGGGAGAGATCGTCGACTGTGGCACCTGCGGTGCCGAACTCGAGGTTATCGGCATCGATCCCGTCGAACTGGATGCCGCCCCGGAACTCGAAGAGGACTGGGGCGAGTAACAGGGAGTATCGCCCCAGTCGGTAGATTCCCGCCGGACCGTCTCGGCGAGAATCCGGCTGGTGGATAGGCCCTACAGCAACTCCTTCTGTCGTCTCGACGAGTTCCGGCGCTGCCATCGTCCGACCCGAGCGCGATACCCTCGGCTGTCGACGTACCGTCGATAAAAGACCTCCCGCAGGACTCCGGGGGCCGAAAGTACCCCTACCAACTGCCCCCGAATTCCTGCGTCTCGTTACGTAGCCCGACCTGTATCGGTATATATCTTGTGTCAGACGTAAGTCGGACGTGCCGGCTCGACACGGTGAACCGGTCACACACGGGCGAACTGGCACTGTCGGCACTGTAACCGGAGTGCTCGTCTCGATATCTCCCCCGATTTAAACAGCGGAGCGTTCCCCCTCGCACTTCCGTAAAGAGTTTTGCCGGGGTCGCGCGTACGCCGCGGTATGACCGATTACACCGTCGAGTTCGTCGGCACCGGCGAGACGATTCAGGTGTCCGACACCCGGACCATCCTCTCGGCCTGCCTTGACGCTGGCATCGCCCAGGAGTACTCCTGTCGCGTCGGCATGTGTCTGGCCTGCTCGGCCGAAATCGTCGAGGGAGAGGTCGCCCAACCCGCTGCCCGCGCCCTGACCGACGAGGAGGCCGAATCGTACGCGCTGACCTGCATGGCTCGCCCCCAGAGCGACCTCAAACTCCACCGTGGAAAGTATCCGCCGAGCATCGAAGACGCGGTGGCGACCGACGAGGCGGCTGCCGCAGACGACTGATCGGGACTGTCTCTCCCGAGCGGCCGCCTGCCGTCCCGTGATCGATCCCGGGTCGGTTCACGGCGACTCCGACGTGCCGTCGCTTTGAAATCGACACCCGTCCTACTCGCTCCCATGGACGCCGACGGCCTTCGAGCGGCGGTCGAGGCGGAGCACGCCGAGGCCCTCGACGCACTCGGTTCTCGGGAGCTGCTGGTCGCACTCTCAGGTGGCGATCCACAGCCTGTGGCGCTGCTGGCTGCGGCCGCGGACAGCGAGTACGCCGCGCGCGAGACGTTTCGCGAGTGGGCGGACCGTGCGGCCGATCCGACGCTCCAGCGGACGTTCGAAGCGGTGGCCGACCAAGAGGACGACCACTTCCGCCGGGTCCGGGCCACGATGGCCGACGACAGCCCCTACGACCCCGATCGTTCCGGGCCGATGCACGCCTATCTCCGGGGTCGTGAGGATTCCATCCAGCAGGTGGCCGGTGGGATGGTCGGCCGGACGCTCGTCAGTCTGCGGACCCACGGACGCCTCATCGACTTCTTCGAGACGGCCGACGGCGACTGCGCCGCCCTCTTTCGAGACCTGCGGACGGAGACGGCAGCGTGTCTCGACGATGGTCTCGCGACACTCGACGATCGCGCCGAGGGCGACGACTGGGCGGCCGCCGAGGCCGTCGCGGGCTACACGATCCGTCTCGCCGCCGACGACCTCCGCGACGCCCTCTGTGGTCTGGAGCGATAACCCGCGTCTCTGTGTGTCTCCCGCGCATTGCCGTGTCACCTTTTTCGACCTATGGCGCCTATTCCGTGGTATGTGTACCCACCACACGAGGCGCGCGGTGATGGCGCTCGGCGTCGGCGCCGTCGGGTCGCTCACCGGCTGTCTCGGCGGTGGCTCTGCTGGTCGTCCGACGCGCACTGGCTCGGCCGCCACCGTGACTGCGACCGGCGGGCCGCCGGTGGCCGACCGGTCCCCGATCGTCCCGTACGAGGCGGATCGGCTCCGCGCGGCGACCGTCTCGGGCGGCCCGGCCAAGGACGGCATCCCGTCGGTCGACGACCCGTCGGTCGTCGACGCGTCGGAAGCAAGCTTTCTCAGCGACGAGGACGTGGTGATCGGCGTCGTCCGCGGTGACACCGTCCGAGCGTATCCGCGAAAGATCCTCGTCCACCACGAAATCGTCAACGACCACCTCGACGGCGTGCCGGTGAGCGTCACCTACTGCCCGCTCACCGGGACGATACTCGGATTCGAGCGAGGGGAGACGACGTTCGGCGTCTCGGGCAACCTCGTCAACAGTAATCTCGTGATGTACGACCGGGCGACCGACAGTCGGTGGCCGCAGGTGCTCGCGACGGCAATCGACGGCCCGCTAACGGGACGGGCCCTGCGCGAGTTCGACGTGGTCTGGACCACCTGGCGGCAGTGGCGACGGCGCCACCCCGACACCGGGGTGTTGTCGGAGGACACCGGCTACGTCCGCAACTACGGCGTCGATCCGTACGGTTCCTACGGCCCGAAGCGTGGGTACTACGCCCGGCAGTCGACCATGTTCGAGCCGCTCACGACCGACTCGCGCCTCCAGCCCAAGACCACCGTGCTCGGCGTCCGGACCGAGACGGGCGCAACCGCAGTCCAGCTAGCGTGGCTAGCGAAACGCGGCGTCGTCGACGCCGCCGTCGGCGACGGTCGTCTCGTCTTCGTCCACGACGCGCCACTCGACACCGGATACGCCTACCGTGCCCCCGACGCTCCGACCGTCGCAGCCGACGGTGACCGGGTTCGCGTCGACGGCGAGCGGTACGCCCCCGATAGCCTCCCGTTCGAGCGGGCACACGGCATCGAGTCGATGTGGTTCGCGTGGGCCGGCTTCTACCCGGAGACTGAGATCCATGGCTATCGCTAACCGCCTCCGTCGGACGGGTCATACCGTGGCTGCCGCCCTCCGACGTCGTGACGGGCTGGCAGCGTTTCTGTTCGGCGTGTTCGGCTACCCGCTGCTCTATCTCGCCTCGCTCGGCCACCTCGCTCTCGGCGCCCGGGGGCGGTCGCTCCAGGTCGTCGACGACCCCCTCACGCGGGCGCTCCGCCCGACGCGGCCGTTCTCGTTCGAACCTGTCGCCCGGGTCGCCGTCGACCCCGTCGCACTCCTCGTGTCGCCGCTCGATATCGGGGTGGCGCTCGTGCTCGCGGTGCTCGTGGGGGCCAACCTCGCCGTCGCAGTCGTGATCTGGCGCTCACCGGCTGCCTGCGGTATCGAGCGTTCGGCCGGCCTGTTGGCGAGCGTGCCGGCGTTGCTCACGGGCGCGACCTGCTGTGGTCCCGCCGTGTTCTTCGCCATCGGCGTCGGCACGACGGGCGCGCTCGTCACCGCCTTCGGCTACGCGACGCCAGTGACGGCGCTCCTGCTCGTCGGGAGTCTGATTCTCGTCGCTCGCCCCATCCCCGAGCGACCGCTCAGGACTGACGGTTGACTTCCGGCGGTTCGGTGGCGGCGTTGAGCCCCGACGACCGGTAGTTGTGGGCGGCCGCCGAGACGGTGAAGAGACCGACGACGATCGTCATCCAGATGAGCGGCGAGACGGCCCGGAAGAACGGGAGATCGAGCCAGATGGCGGCGACGATGCCGACCGACACCGCCGACAGCCCCAGATAGTACTGATCCCACGACAGCTGTTCCTCGCCGACGATTTCGAGGTAGATATCCATCTCTTCGACGGTGTCGGTGGGACGAACACGGCCGCTCTCGCGGTCGAAGCTGACCAACCCCGTTCGCTCCAGTTTCGGTAGATGTGACTGCTGGAGCGCGGTGTAGACGCGCTTGCGTTCCGCCGATGTGATGTCGGTCACGGTGCACTCGTTCTCCCACGCGGCGATCTGTTCGGCCAACGAGCCGATGGTCGCCGCGTCGTCGTCCGCCAGCGCGTACAGCGCGTACCGGCGGCGACGATTCGACAGGATGTCGAACACTTCCTGTTCCGTCGGCTCGTGATGCCGCTCCGTCGATTCGCTCGACGAATCGCTGTCTTCTCGTGACACCGTCCCCCTCTGTTTGCTCATCGCTCGGTTGGTACAGATAGGCTCACTACCAAGGTCTTAAACTTCGTGGCCGAATTATCCGATCTGATACGTTCCACGGCGGGGAACCACAAGACACGAGGTACTCCACGGCGTGTGGAGCGTATGAGCAATTATCTCGTCGCCATGGAGGCGGCCTGGTTGGTTCGTGATGTCGACAATGTCGACGACGCGATCGGTGTCGCGGTCAGTGAGGCGGGCAAGCGACTCAACGAGCAGGACAAAGAGTACGTCGAGGTCGAGGTGGGCGTCACTCCCTGTCCGGCCTGTGGCGAGCCCTTCGACTCAGCGTTTATCGCCGCCAACACCGCACTGGTCGGCCTTCTCCTCGAAATAGAGGTGTTCAACGCCGACGGCGAGAACCACGCTACTCGGATCGCGAAAAGCGAGGTCGGGGGCGCCCTCCGTGACGTGCCGCTGTCGGTGATCGAAGTCGTCAAAACCGAGCCTGAGGAGGACTGACCGGCGGGGGAAGAGTATATCTCTCGGCAGTCGCGTAGGGTAGAGGACATGCGCTCGTCAGCCGGTGAGTCGTCCGCACGCGGGGCTGGCTCCGTCGTCGGCGGGCTCGGTGTCGTCCTCGTAAGTCTCCACACTGTTCACGCCGTCGAGGAGATTAGCTCCAACCTTCCCGCCGTCTTCTACGGGTCCGTCATTCCCTTCACCGTGGCCGCCGGCGTGCTGGGCGTCGGCCTCTGGATCGACCGCCGGGAGTGGACGACCGTGTCGCCGTGGCGTCTCGTCGGCTGGTGTGGGGCTGGCGCGCTCGTCACGCTCCTGCTCGTGCTCCTGCACGTCCAGTATCAGCTCGCCGAGGGCGTCGTTCTGGAAGACCGTGGGTTCGTCAGCCTGATGTTCGTCACCTACGGGGCGGCTATCGGGCTGCTGGTCGGCGGCTACGACGTGCGGATTCAGGAAGCGCGATCGAAGCTCGCGGCGAAGACGCGTCGCCTCGACGAGTTCGCCAGCATCGTCAGCCACGACCTCCGTAACCCCCTCAACGTCGCACAGGGCTACGTCGAGCTGACCCAGCAGACCGGCGACGTGTCCGAGCTTGATCTCGTCGTCGACGCCCACCATCGGATGGACGCCATCCTCGCCGACATGCTCGCACTCGCCCAGAGCGGTGAGCAGGCCGTTTCGCCGACGGACGTGTCGCTCGCCGCCGTCGCCGAGGAGGCGTGGGCGATGGTCGCTACTGGCGACGCGACCCTGACCGTAACCGCCGACGTGACGCTCCACGCCGATCGGGGGCGACTCAAAACGCTGTTCGAGAATCTGTTTCGGAACAGCGTGGAACACAGTTCCACGAGCAGTCGGCCGGGGGCCGACGACAGCGTGGAGCACGGCTCCACGAGCAGTCAATCGGAGGCGAGCGCGGAGCGTGGGAGTGCGCCCCAGCCCCGGATAGACAGCGACGCGGTCGACGCCGGCGATCCCGGCTCCGATCTGGCGGAACAGGCGGCAGTGGACGAGGTGTCATCCACACCCATCGACGTCACCGTCGGCCGTCTCGATGACGGCTCTGGGTTTTACGTCGAGGATACCGGTCCCGGTATCCCACCGGACATTCGTGAACGTGTCTTCGAAGCGGCGTTCACGACGGGCGACGGCAGTGGGCTCGGTCTGGCGATCGTCCGCGCGGCTGCCGACGCCCACGGCTGGGCGCACACGCTGACGGAGAGCGAGGATGGCGGGGCACGGTTCGAATTTCGCGAGGTCACGTTCGTCGACGACGACCGATAGTGATCGCTGTAAGTCAGTACCGGTGGTTCGCCAAGACGGGTCGGCGAATCACCGGTACACAGTTACCGTAATCACTATGATCCGATCGGCTACAACGGTCTCAAGGGAGTCGTCGCCGGGGTTGCGACTCTCCCGATCGACGTACAGCCGACAGCAGGAACCCCGTCTCCGCCGTCATTCGTCACGCGTTTTCAGCCACTCGTCCAGAAGCGTCCGGATCGCTGCCGCTCGATTGTCACGGTGATCGGAGAACGCGATGTCGTCTACGTCCGACAGCGTCTCCGCATCCAGTTCGACGGTTACTGTCTCCATCTCCGCGAGTCCGTCTCCCTCGTCCATGGGGTTGATGCCACGCGCGAGGCCTACAAATAGCTCCGTCAGACGGCCGTCCGGCGCGCGTGTGACTCCCGACGACTCAACGGTCAACGGTAGAAGTCGGATTTCGACGCCCGGAACGGCGAGGTGTCGTTGATGCGTTCGATCTTCGAGGGCGTCCGGTGGCGCACGATGACCACGTCGTACGCGTCGTCGGCAGCGACCGTTTCGCCGACGCTACTCAGCGACGCGACGAGGCGGCCGGCGTTCTCGCTGCCGATGAACACCATCGACGCGTCCACGTCTTTGGCCTGTTCTCGAAGTCGACTCGCGATCGTTCCCGGTGTGGCCCGCCGGCCGACCACGTCGTACCGAAACTCCGCGCTCGGTGCGTAGGACGTCACGCTCTCGTGGAGCCGCGCCACCACCGCCTCGAGGTCGAACGTCTCCTCCGTGTCGATCCAGCCCTGGTTTCGAGCGTACGACGTGTTGCCGTCCGGAATCACGCTGACAGCCACGATTCGTTCGTCGAGGACGGTGCCGAACTCGACGGCTCGAACCAGTGCACTCTCGGCGAGTTCCGACCCGTCGAACGGGACGACGAAGGTCATACCCGTACGTGGCCGTCGAAGGTAGTAAGCCTACGGCCGGACCGAAGCGGCTTTGCCGACGGCCGTTCGCTCGAGTGACGTGACCCGACTCGCTCCACACCACTTCGGCGTGACCGTGACCGATCTCGACCGTGCGGTCGAGTTCTATCGGGATACGTTCGACTTCGGCCCGCCCGAGCGATTCACCGTCTCCGGCGAGGCGTTTTCCGACGGTGTCGGTGTCGACGGGGCGACCGGCCGGTTCGCTCACTTCGTTCTCGATAGTGCCCGGATCGAACTCGTCGAGTACGACCCCCAGGGCGACGACGCGACCGGCGCGGCCGTGAATCGACCCGGCGCGAAACATCTCGGCCTCGCTGTCGACGATCTGGACGCGTTCTACGCCGACCTCGGCTCGAACGTCACGACGCTGAGCGAACCCAGAACGACCGAGAGCGGCACGCGAATCTGTTTCATTCGCGATCCGGAGGAGAACCTGATCGAGGTGCTGGAAACCTAACGTCGAAAGCCAAAAGACCTATTTTGTCGACACGGCTAGGTCGGTGTGATACGGCGAATCGGCCCCCTCCCCCATGCTCGTCTGCATCACGTCACGACTCACGCGAGGAGTCGACAGGTCAGCCCTACCCGATCGGGCCCTCCGGCCGGTCGAACGGACGCGGAGCGTGACCGCCCCATGATCGGTGCGTCGAATGCTTCCTGGAGCGACGATCACGAGGCTTACGTCGCCCGATTCGACGACGGATTCTCTCCCAGCGTCGTCGTCGCCGAGACGCTGGAGACGGTGTTCGACGAGCCGGTCGACCCGCTGTTCGACTACGTCGATCCCGATGCGCTCGATGCGCTCGTCGGGAGGTCTTCGACGGCCGTGACGGTGACGTTCGAGGTCGAGGAAGCCACTGTGACCGTCCACGGTGACGGTCGGATCCTCGTCCGATCGTAACGCCAGTTACGCCTTGGGTTCGATCTTGCCCCCGAACGTCTGCCGGTGGATCGTCCCGTCCTCGACGACGAACGTGTCGGTACAGAACTCGTAGTCGTTGTCGGGCGTCTCACCGTGCCAGACGATGTAGGCGTACTCGTCCTCGATCACCTTCTGATCGAGTTCGATGGCTGACCCCTCCTGTGAGAATTCCTCGAACAGGCCGGCGAACAGTTCTTCGATTTCGTCGAGCCCACGGAACACGCCCATGTTGGTGATGACGACTGACTCGTCGGTGTAGTCGGCGAGGCACTCGTCCAGATTCTGTGTAGTGAACGCGTCGAGGTGGTGATCTAGTACGTCTTCAGTCGACATTGGTGTTGCACCACCACGCCGTTTCGCGCACACTGTCATGAACGTTACCCGGAAAGCGGCCGATCTCCTCTCGGAACTCGTCGTAGATTCTCGCTGGACCGTTCCGGTGAGCACCGATCGACGGTTCTGATTTCCCCTACCCGAAGGACGGTTCGGATTTCCCCTACCCGAAGTACAGAATGGCGTACGCGAGCGCGGCGGCGAGCAGGAGGAACGCCATCAGGTAGTCGAAGAGGCCTTCGGGCGTGGTCAGCGATGGCAGGGCCATGCCATGTGTTACGATACCACGGTTCAAGATGTTGTCGATCCGTCATCCTCGGCTCGGCCGGCCACGATTATCACACCCGAGAGCGTGGCCACAAGCGCTAATGGTCCGCTCCGCTTCGTCACCACTGAATGTCCTTCACGCGACGGGGCGTCCTCGCCGCAGTCGCGCTCGCCCAGTCGAACCTGCTCGGCGGCTGTTTCGGCGGCGACGACGGCACACGGGCGGACAGCAACCCGTCCGGTAGCGGATCGAATCCGACGGCGACGGCCACCCCCGAACCCACGACCGGTGAACCGACGGCGACGGAGACACCGGCGGCGACACCGACGGCGACGCCGGTTGCCAACGCCGATTTCGCCGCCGCGACGACGAACCTCCTCTCGGAGTTCGAGTGGTTCCGCTCACAGTACGACCGGGCCATCACCCAGTTCCGGATCAACGTCGGCGGTGTCTACGACACGCTCTCGGAGATTCAGGCGGCCGAGGAGCGAACCGAAGCCGACGTGCAAGCCCTCCGGTCGGCGTCGACCACCCTCGCCGACTTCGTGCAGTCGACCCTCGTTCCTCACTTTACCGTCGCGCCGGCGCTCCGCATCGGCAACAACGTCTACGTCCGCGACTTCGAGCGAAGCGTCTCCCGTGGTGACCGACAGTTCCAGGACACGACTCTCTCGCGGGCGAAGTCGTTCTACCAGCGCGTTCGATCGAACAGCTACATCTCGAACGAACTGTCGCGTCGCCCCGTCTACGGCACCCTCTACGATCTGCTGGTACCGAGCGGGGCGACCGACCGCATCGTCGCCCTCGTGAGCGAAGACGGTGACTTCCGGACGTGGGCGCATCCGGACCTCGACGACTCGACGGCCGACGACGGTGTCGACCGACACACCCACGAGTTCCCCAGCGGCCACCAAGTGTTCACCCACGCACACGCACACCCGACGACACATCCGCTCCGCGACCACACGAACGAACCCGAGTTGAACGAACTCTACGCCTACGGCGCCGACGGCGTGAGCCAACTCGTCGACGGAGCGTCGTATCGCGAGCGACTGGGTGACTTCGAACCAGCGCAGACCAACCTGTTCGGCCCCGTCAAATCCGACGGTCGAACGACCGGCGTGACGCTCATGATCGGCACTATCGGTTCGGGGTGGGACTCCTCGCCGGTGTACGTCGAGCGATTCGACTCCGTCGACGCGGCACAGGCGGTGACCGAGTCGACCGACACCGTCGGCTCCGAGGGCGTCACGTCGCTCGCGGGCCGTAACTGGGAGCGCGTCTTCTACGATGCGGCCGGCACCACCATCTACGCCTACCGCCTCCGTGCCGGATCGACCGTCGTCACCGCGCTCCCGTCGGACGTGCCCTGGGAGCGCCGGCCCAAGTGGGCGGCGGGCCTGAGCGGGACGTGGCTCGCCGCCGAATGAGTGGGCGGCGGGCCTGAGCGGGACGTGGCTCGCTGCCGAATGAGTGGGCGGCGGGCCTGAGCGGGACGTGGCTCGCCGCCGAATGAGTGGGCGGCGGGCCTGAGCGGGACGTGGCTCGCCGCCGAATGAGTGGGCGGCGGCTGGTGGGTATTTATCACCAATTACTGCACGCGCTGGCACCTTTTATCAGACGACGTGCTGTGGCGGGCGTATGGGACTCGACGAAGACGCACTCGACTACCACCGGCGCGACCCGCCGGGGAAAGTCGCCATCGAGACGACGAAACCGACCAGTACGCAACGCGACCTGAGTCTCGCCTACTCGCCGGGTGTCGCCGCGCCCTGCCGTGCCATTGCGGACGATCCGACCGACGCCTACACCTACACGTCGAAGGGAAATCTCGTCGGCATGGTGTCGAACGGGTCGGCCGTCCTCGGCCTCGGCGATATCGGCGCGCAGGCGTCGAAACCCGTCATCGAGGGGAAGGGGGTGCTGCTCAAGCGGTTCGCCGACATCGACGTGTTCGACTTCGAACTCGACACCGACGATCCCGATGCCATCGTGGAGGCCGTCTCGCTGACCGAACCCTCCTTCGGCGGTATCCACGTCGAGGACATCAAGGCGCCGGAGTGTTTCGAAATCGAGGAGCGACTACGCGAGCGGATGGACATTCCGGTCTATCACGACGACCAGCACGGCACTGCCATCGTCTCCGGGGCGGCCCTGCTCAACGCCGTCGACATCGTCGACAAGCGACTGGACGACCTGGAGGTGACCTTCGCCGGCGCGGGCGCGAGCGCCATCGCCACGGCCGATTTCTACGTCTCCCTCGGCGTTCCCCGCGAGAATATCACCCTGGTCGACTCGGAGGGAATCGTCACGACGGCGCGCGCCGAGCGAGGCGACGTGAACGACTACAAGGCGGCCTTCGCCCAGGATCGCTCCGCGGGTGATCTGGCCGACGCGCTGGCGGGCGCGGACGCCTTCGTCGGCCTCGCCGTCGGTGACCTCGTCGACGAGGAGATGGTGCGGTCGATGGCCAGAGACCCCATCGTCTTCGCGATGGCCAACCCCGACCCCGAAATCGGCTATCACGAGGCGCGAGCGGCCCGCGACGACACCGTCATCGCCGCCACCGGCCGCTCCGACTTTCCGAATCAGGTGAACAACGTCCTCTGTTTCCCCTTCATCTTCCGCGGAGCGCTGGACGTTCGCGCGACGGAGATCAACGAGGAGATGAAAGTCGCCGCGGCCCGTGCACTCGCGGATCTCGCACGACAGGACGTGCCCGACGCGGTGGCGAAGGCCTACGGCGACGACCCGCTCCAGTTCGGCTCCGAGTACCTGATCCCGAAGGCGCTCGATCCGCGCGTGCTGTTCCAGGTGGCCCCCGCGGTGGCGAACGCCGCCGTCGAGAGCGGCGTCGCCCGCCTCGACCGCGATCTCGACGCCTACGTCGAGGAACTGGAGGCGCGACTGGGCAAGGACCGCGAGATGATGCGGATCGTCCTCAACAAGGCCAAGACCGACCCCAAACGGGTCGCGCTCGCGGAGGGGACGAACGCGAAGACCATCCGCGCCGCGTCACAGATGGTCGAGGAAGGGATCGCTCATCCCGTCCTGCTCGGCGACCGGGACACGATCCGGCGCCGGGTGGCCGACCTCGGGCTCGATTTCGAGCCCGAGATCCTCGACCCGGCCGAGGCCGACCAGCTCGGCGCCTACGCCGACCACCTCTACGAGGCGCGCCGGCGCAAGGGTATCACCCGCGTCGAGGCCGAGGACCTCGTCCGCACCGACACGGACTACTTCGGGAGCGTGATGGTGGAGATGGGCGACGCCGACGCGCTCCTGACGGGACTCACCCACCACTACCCGTCGGCGCTCCGACCGCCCTTGCAGGTGATCGGGACGGCCGAGGACGCGGAGTACGCGGCGGGCGTCTACATGCTCACGTTCAAGAACCGGGTGATCTTCGTCGCCGATACGACGGTGAATCAGGATCCGGGGGCGGCCGAACTAGCCGAAATCGGGCGGCACACGGGCGAGTTGGCACGCCGGTTCAACGTCGATCCGCGCGCGGCTTTCCTCTCGTACTCGAACTTCGGGAGCGTCGACAACGCGGGGACGCGGAAACCGCGACGTGCCGCGCAGTTGCTTCGCGAGGACGCCGACGTGGACTTCCCCGTCGACGGCGAGATGCAGGCCGACACCGCGGTGGTCGAGGATATCCTCACCGGCACGTACGACTTCGCGGAGCTCGAGGACCCGGCGAACGTGTTGATCTTCCCGAACCTGGAGGCGGGCAACATCGGTTACAAGCTCCTCCAGCGCCTCGGCGGGGCGGACGCCATCGGCCCGATGCTGGTCGGCATGGACAAGCCAGTCCACGTCCTCCAGCGGGGCGACGAGGTGAAAGATATCGTCAACCTCGCGGGGGTGGCCGTCGTCGACGCCCAGGAACGCGACGAGTAGGGTCGGCGGTCCGGAGCCGGCGGTTCGAATCGACGACCGACCTCGCTCGTAGTGTTTATTGTAACTGTGTACCGGTGGTTCGCCGGTCTGTCTCGGCGAACCGCCGGTACTGACTTACAATAATCACTATCAGTCGCTCGCGCGACGTTCGGATCGCGACGGCGGAGGGATTTCGGTCGGTGCCTCGTCGGTTTCGAGCATCGGCGTCCGACCGCGTCCCGGACCAACCTTGCCGTTCCGCTCCGGAATCACGCACCGTGCGCCGCGGCGGTTGACGTGTGCGTACTGACCGGGAGCGTTCGCGAGTGGATGCGCGGGGTTGACGCGGCTGTCGATCCGTGCCACCCGGAGGTCGTCGAAGTCGCTCATCCGGGCGCGGATACCCCGCCAGTGGTACTCGCTCTGCGAGGGGACGGTGACCGGTCCCGTGGGCTCCCAGTCCGGATTCTCGGTCGTGAGGACGGTTCGGTTGACGTTCGCCGCGAGGTCGTCGTGGTCGACGAGGACGCCGACCCGCGATCCGGGTGGCGCCCGGGCGGCGAGGACGTCCAGCCCCAGGTGGAGCGCTCGATACTCCGCGACGTTGTTGTCCGGCGGGGTATCGGCGAGTGCGAGTCGGGCGACTCGCGTCCCGTCACGCGCTTCGATAACCGCCCCGAGGCCGCCGCCGTCGGTTCGATAGGAACCGTCGGTGGCGACGTAGAAGTGTCGATGGTGGGTGCGCGGCGGATGCGCGATGTGGGGCGTGGGCGAGTCGTCGAACAAGTCCCGGAGCGTCGAGCGGCCGTGAACGGCCATACGCCCCCTTTGCGGTCGGGTTACTTAAACGTACGGCGGCGAGCCGGCCGGTCGCTGACGAGACGACGTGTTCGGCTCCGGCGCCCGACTATCAATCCCCCGACACTACTCCCGACGGGCCGCGTGGTGACGTGTCGAGCGATCCCTCGACGGTGCGGTGTGGATACGGGATCGAGATCCCCGCGGCCTCGAACCGGTCGGTGACGTCCTTGACGAACCGCCCGCGGATCCCGAGGAAATCGGAATCGCCGGGATCGCGAATCCAGATCCGACCCTGTAGATCGAACGACGCCTCGTTGATCTCCATCAGTTTGACCGACGGTGCCGGCTCTTCGAGAATTTCTTCTTCGGCCTCCGCGGCGGCGACGATGTGGCCCATCGCGTCGTCGATGTCGTCCTCGAATCCGATGCGGAACGTGAATTTGAGCCGCAGCGTCCGGTTTCTGTCGTAGTTTTTGATCACGTCGTCGGTCAACTGCGCGTTGGGGACCGTCAGGTGTTCGTTGTCGAACGTGCGAACGCGGGTCACCCGGAGGCCAATGTCCTCGACGAAGCCGGAGTTCCCGCTCCACTCGATCCAGTCGCCCGTTCGAAACGGCTGATCCGTGTAGATGAAGACGCCGGCGACGAAGTTCTTGATCACGTCCTGCAGCGCGAACCCGACCGCGAGCGTGGCGGCAGCCCCGACGGTCGACAGGGCGAGCAGGATGTTTCCGTAGCCGGCGAGAGCGAATCCGAGCCCGAGTCCCGCCACGACGACGGCGACGTGGATGAGTACCCGGAGCGGTTTTCGGGCGTGGTCGTCGACATCGCGTCGTCGGAGTAGGTCGTCGACGAACGGAACGACGACCCCCTTGCCGACGGTGTAGAGTCCGACGAACACCACGACGAACACGGCTGCGGACCCGATCGCACTCGCCAGCTCCGGCGGAATCCCAAAGTCGGTGAGAAACTTGCCGACGAATCCGGCGTCGCTCCCCACGGTCTGGAGCACGGCCCCGGTCATTCCACGTCACCGTCCGTAGCTGCGAGGACCTCGGCGCTCCGTCGATCGACTCGACTCGGTTCGTCGTCCGTCCCCGTACGGCACCGCACTGGTAGCACCATACTCCACAATGCGGCGATCCGTACTAATCCGTGGCGACGCGAACGGGATAGCCCAGACGTTCACCGACCGGACGGTTCGACGCCGCACCGGCGCCGGTGACCATCGTCCGGGTCCCACAACACCTACTTGGTCGACGACCCTCTGTCCGCGCATGTCTCTGACTGCCCGAGACTTGATGACGACCGACGTAGAGACGGTCGCCCCCGACGACGAGGTGAGCGAAGTGCTCGGCCGCCTGGCGCGGGTCGAGTTCAACGGTTTCCCCGTGGTCGACGATGACGATCACGTCGTTGGCATCGTCACTCAGCACGACCTCGTCCACCTGTTCCAGACCGAAGATCGGGTGTTGTGGCTCCCCATCGGTCTCCCGCCGTTCACCGAGACGCTCACGTACGCCATCGACGTGTCGTGGGACGACCTCGACCTCGGCATCGATCTGGCGAAACACGCCGGTCGGCCGATCCGCGAGGTGATGACCGCGGACGTGGTGACGGTCACGCCCGACACCGACCTCGACTCGATCCTCGACTTGTTGGCCGACGACCATCGCGACATCAACCGTCTGCCCGTGGTTTCGGACGACGGCACCCTCGTGGGCATCGTCGCTCGTCAGGACGTGTTGCGGGCGATCCGCGATCAACGTCGGGAATCGAAACGTTGAGTGCGCCGTCGGACCGATAGCCGCCGTGTCCCGTTACCGCAATTTCGCTCTCTTTCTCGTCCTCGCGGCTATCTGGGGGTCGGCGTTCATGGCCATCAAGGCCGGCCTCGACTACTTCCCGCCGGTCCTCTTCGCGGCGATCCGATACGACGTGGCTGGCGTCCTCATGCTCGCCTACGCCGCGTGGATCGTCGACGATCCGATCCCGCGAGGACGTGGCCAGTGGGCGCTCGTCGCCGTTGGAGCGACGCTTCTGATCGCCGGCTACCACGTCCTGCTGTTCATCGGCGAATCGGACCCGGCCGTCACCAGCGCAGCCGCTGCCGTCATCGTCAGTCTCAGTCCGGTGCTGACGACGGGGTTCGCCCGAGCGTTCCTCCCGGACGAGCGCCTGACCGCCATCGGCGTCGCCGGCCTCTGTCTCGGATTGCTGGGGGTGATCGTCCTCGCCCGTCCCGATCCCGGCAGCGTGCTCACGGGCGGCGTCGTCGCGAAACTCCTCGTGTTCGGCGCCGCAACCGCTTTCGCGCTCGGCTCCGTTCTGACGCGCCGGATCGACGCTGCGTTGCCCATCGAGACGATGGAAGCGTGGTCGATGATCGGCGGTGCGCTCCTGATGCACACCGTCTCGCTCGGACTGGGCGAGTCGTTCGCGGACGTGATCGTCTCCGTGGAGGGGGTGCTCGCACTCGCGTATCTCTCCCTGGCCGCCAGCGCGCTCGGCTTCCTCATCTACTTCGATCTGCTGGATCGACTCGGCGCCGTCGAGATCAACCTCGTCTCCTACGTCGCGCCGATCTTTGCGGCGCTCGCGGGGTGGCTCTTCCTCGACGAACGGCTCTCCGCCGCCACCGCCGTCGGGTTCGCGCTGATCTTCGCCGGCTTCCTGCTGGTCAAGCGTCGAGCCATCCGGGGAGAACTACCGCGGCTTCGGCGCGCGATCCGGCTCGACGAAAATTAAAGCGTCACGTCGCGGGTGGTGAACGCCCCTTCGTCGGCGTCCGCGTCGTAGCCTTCGACGGCCGTCAGCACCATATCGAGGACCGTGTCGGCGTCCCATCGGGCCGTGTTGATCGAGAGGTCGTAGAACGACTGGTCCTCGACATCGATGCCGTAGTAACTCTCGTAGCGCCCGGCCTCGCTCACCTCGCGGACGCGGAGCAGCGGGCCGATCTCCTCCTCGTTGTCGAGCTGTTTGAGATCGATGTCTTCGGGTTCGGACGCGCGCTCGTCGGGGCGTTCGATCTCGTAGCTCACCTCGTAGTTGCTGAGCCGCTCGATCCGAATCTCTTCGGGTGCGTCGAGCCAGATGCGCAGGTCGGCACGGTTCCCCGCGAGCCACCCGGCGAGTCGGGATTCGAGGATGAACGCCTTGTTCGCTGCCCCCCACTGCTCGGCGATCTGTCGGAGCCGCTGGTCGAGCGCCCGATCGATCGTATCGTCCTCTTCGGCCTTTGCGATGAGCTGCTGCAGCGACAGATCGCGCTCCTCGGCGAGGTCGCGGAAGATATCGCCGCCGATGACGTACCCGCAGTTCAGCGCGTCGGCGAGTCCCTCGGTGAGCGTCGTCGCACCACATCCCGGTGGTCCGGAGACGGTGATGAACAGATTGCTGTCGACTTGCCGCTCTGTGGTGGCGCTCGCATTCGACATGAACGTTCGTCGTTTCCTACGCGTCACCGACGTTAAGAGAACACCGGTTCGTGACCGCTGACGGTGCGCCAGCGCCGTCGAAATATATTCCATAAAAAAGTTGTGAATAAAAAGGTAATGGGGATCTATGAAAGGTTAGGTGCTGTTTGAGATGGTTGTAAAGTGACGGCTCTCTCGGACAGTGTGCATGAAATACCCCGAAACGACGCCAACGCTCGGCGGGGTATATAGTCTCCGGGCCGCATTGAGCAGTTACGGTGTCCCCGATGTCGAACTCATCCCCCACTGCTCCAATCGACCGCTTGCCCCACCCAGACGAACTCGCCGAATCCCGGCTCGTTCAGTTGAGTCTCGCCGTCGTCGTCGCTCCCCTCCGATTCCTGTCGTTCTGGGCCGCCGTGGCCTTGCCCTTCCTCTACCTGCCGCTCCTCGTCGGCGGTCTCGACGGCCAGCAGATCACGGTGTTCGTCGCCCTCCTCCTCGTGAACGCCGTCGCCCTCGTCGTCGGTCACGAATACCGTCGGTGAGTCGTCCCTGTCCGCCGCTCGACGGAACAAAAGCTAATCAGTTATGTAACTGGGGCACAAGCACTGTCGTATGCTCGGCCTCAGGCAGCGTAGCATGATCGGTATCGTCCTGATGATCGTGGGAACGGCGGCCTTCCTCCCGACCGTCTTCCCCGGGACGACACAGACTGTCGACTTGGTCGCCGTCGTCGCCGCGGCGCTGTTGACACTCGGTACCTATCTCGTCGGTACCGACATCGACGGCCGGCCGGTCTGATCCGACACGCGATCACTCCCGCCGTCCCCAGATCACTTTCTCCGGTAGGCGTACCCGCACGTCCTCGTGGAGCGTGACTCGGCAGGAGAGCCGCGGATACCCCCAACGGTCGGCGAGGTCGTCGTGCCAGTGGTCGGGTGCCGGCCCGTCGTCGATCCGAACGCCGCAGGTGCCACACAGCCCTCGGCCGCCACAGTTCGCCCGCGCCGTGAGGCGGGTGTGCGGCGAGTGCCCGCCTCGAACGAGCACGTCACGGAGCCGTGCCCCCTCCGGCGCGGTCAGGACGTGTTCGTCGTCGCCGTCGTCGATTCGGACGTAGACCACGTCACAGCGATCCGGCTCGGCCATCGTCAGTCGCCGTACTGCGCCGCGGGGTCGATCATTGGCGACGGATAGTCGAGCGCCGCCCGCTTCTCGTCCGGAAGCGTCCACGGTTCGTGGGCCCGTTCGGGCGACAGGCCGTCGAGTGCCGGAATCCACCGCTGGACGTACTCGGCGTCCGGATCGTACCGGTGGGCCTGCCACAGGATGTCGAACGAGCGGTTTCGAGAGTCGTTGCCGACGCCCGCGACGTACGCCCAGTTGCCGTAGTTCGACGCGGGGTCGTAATCGACCAGACGCGTCTCGAAGTGGGCTGCTCCCCACCGCCAGTCGATCCGGCAGTCGTTCGCGAGAAATGAGGCGGCGTTCTGCCGACCGCGGTTCGACAGGTAGCCCGTCGCCGCCAGTTCGCGCATGGCCGCATCGACGAACGGAATCCCCGTCTCGCCGCGCCGCCAGCGGTCGAACGCCGACTCGTCGGTCGTCCAGTCGATGTCGCGTTCGCGGATGCCACCGGGGGCGAAAAATGCCGGCCCGTGCTTGGCGAACTGAAACTGGAAGAAGTCGCGCCAGCGGAGTTCGAACCGGAGCCAGTACGTCGAGTCGTTGGCGACCCGTCGATCCTCGTACTCGTCCACCGCGGCGTTCACCCGACGCGGAGACAGACACCCCTCGTTCAGCCACGGCGAGAGCTTCGAAGAGTAGTCACGACCGAGCAACCCGTTGCGCGTCTCCTTGTACTCGCGGAGGGCATCCGTCCCCCAGAGATACTCGTCGAGGCGCTCGATCCCCGCGGTTTCGCCGCCATCGAACGCCAGCACCGCCCGGTCGTCCATCGGCGCCACGTCGATACCGAGGTCGGCGGGGTCGGGGATCGACCCAGTGTCGACGCCGGTCGGCCGGTCGGGGATCGTGGGCACCGGCGACGGAGCGCGCACGGTGGCCGACTCCTCCACCGCCTTCCGGAAGGGGGTGTACGTGTCGTCGATAGCCGACACGTCGGTCGGGAGGTCGTCGGGATGGTGCAGGGTGTGCCCCCAGTGGCGGACGAGCGGCGTGTCGAGTGCTCTCTCGACTCGCTTCTCGACTGCCCGCTCTTCGGGTGTCGGTCGGGTGTGAACGTGGACGGTGTCGGCGTCGACGCGGGCTGCGAGCGTCGGCACGACGGATTCAGGATCACCGACGCGGACGACGAGGTCGCTCCCCCGCTCTCGCAGGCGCGAGCGCAGGTCGGCGACGGCGTCGATCCGAAACGCCGTTCGTCGGCCACCGGTCTTCTCGTAGACGAACGAATCTGTGCCGCCGAAGTCGGCAGTGCCGTAGTGGCTTCGGTCGAAGACGTACACTGTGAGGAGGCGATCGTCCTCGGCGGCGGCGACGAGTCCCGGGTTGTCGTGCAGGCGGAGATCGCGGCGAAGCCACAGGAGTGCGGTCGTCGTGGCCATCGCCGGGGGTAACAGCCGGAGTCACATGAAAGCGCTCACCGCTGTCGCTCCTCCAGACTCCGCGCTCCGAGCGTGAACGCCCCGAGGAGAATTACGAGCAACTGGAAGCCCGAGCGGACGACCGGGAAGATACGCTCGACGTTCTCCGGCTCTTTCCCCCGTGTCGGGTCGACACCCGTCCAGTAGTGGGTGTTTGCCGTCGTCCGCTCGGGGTCGGCCGAGAGGTCGATAAACGTCTGGACGACGCCCCGCTGGTTCGACAACAGGAGTTCACCGTCGACGGTGAGAAAGCGGTCGTAGAGCGGGTAGAAGGCGTTGACGCCGTTGGTCATCAGATCGGGTAGGATGCCGCCGAGCAAGAGCGCCGCGAGCGCGACCCACGCCACTCGGATACCCCGGGCTCCCCACCGCGCGTGGAGGCGGGAAACCGCGCGGAACCGAGTGTCGTACGCGAGTGCGACGACCCCGAGGCCCGGCAGGACGAGCGTGTGCAACAGCGCCCGGTGAGTTCCCTGCAAGTAGAGGCCGGCGAAGGTGTCGACATCGGGCAGGGCGGTTGCGGCGAGGACGACGGCGACCGAACGGCGGTCGAACTCGTCGCCCAGGAGTGCGGCGGCGACGGTAGCGCCGACGGCGAGGTGGACGACCGTCGAAGGCATAGAAACTCCTCGGCCCGTGAGTGGCTTGAGACTGTCGGCTACTCGCGTGCGACCGTCACCGAGCCGAGCGAGGCGAAGCGCGCCTCGACGGTGTCGCCCGGTTCGAAGGGAATTAGTTCGGTGAGCGACCCGGTCGAGATTAGATCGCCGGCTGTCAGCCGCTCGTCCCGGTCGGCCAGCGCGTCGGCCAGCCACGCAACCACCCGTGCGGGCGAGCCGAGGACGTCGGCGCCGACCCCCGTCGCCACCCGCTCGCCGTTTCGGCGCACCACGACGCCTTCGAGCGAAAGGTCGACGCCGGACGGATCACCGATCGCGTCCCCGTGGACCACCCGGGCGGCGAGGGCGTTGTCTGCAATGGCGCTCCCGGCGGTCAGCTCCCAGCCCTCGATCCGCGAGTCGACCACCTCGACCACCGGAACGACTGCGTCCGTCGCCGCGAGCACGTCGACCGCCGTCACCGGTGGATCGAGCGGGGCGCCCAGCCGGACGGCGAGTTCCGGTTCGAGTTTCGGATCGATCAGCCCGCTCGCGTCGAGTCGACCCTCCGGCTGGACGGTGTCCGCGAGGACGTGTCCGTAGGCGGGATCGTCGACGCCTAACTCCTCCTGAATCGCGGGCGTGGTGAATCCGACTTTGTAGCCGACTGGAGCCCCTGCGTTGGCCGTCCGGCGGTCGATCGTCGCCCGCTGGACCGCGTAGCCGTCCGCGACGGTGAGTTCGGGGAGCGCCGACGGATCGATCGCGCGTCTCCGTCGGGCGGCGTCGGCCAGTCGCTCGCCGAGACGGTCGGCCGTCACGTCGTCGATGGTCCGTGTCATCGGTTCCGTGTGGGGCGCAGGGCTCGTAAAGGTCACCTCCTCCGCCCCCGGAGTCGGTAGTCTTTTGCGCTCACCGCCCGGGAATCCGGTATGGTGTGGTCACAGGGCCGGTGGGACGGCCGATGAGCGACGACCCCCGCGACGACCTCGCCAGACGCATCGCCGGCGAGATCACGCTCAGCTCGAACCCCGGCGCGACGCTCCGGAAGTGGCGGACCGACTTCGACGTTTCACAGACCGAACTCGCCGAGCGGCTGGACGTCTCCTCGTCGGTCATCTCGGACTACGAGAGCGGACGGCGGGAGAGCCCCGGAATCGGCGTCGTCAGCCGTATCGTGCGGGCGCTGCTCGACATCGACGAGTCCCGTGGTGGTGGCCGCATCCGCCAGTACGCCCGCGTCATCTCCGCCGGGTTCGAGAGCGACATCGTTCACGACCTCCGCGAGTACCCCACAGCCATCCCGCTGGAACGGCTCTACGAGGCGATGGATGCGACCGAGGTCGTGCCCGGCGAGCGCGACCACGTCAGCGGCCACACGGTCATCAACAGTATCGAGGCGATCAAGCGCCTCCCGAGCGAGGAGTTCTACCGCCTCTACGGGCAGAGCACCAACCGCGCGCTCGTTTTCACCGACGTGACCCGTGGGGAGTCGCCGCTGGTCGCGCTCCGAGTGGTAAATCCGACGCCGAACGCCGTCATCCTTCACGGCCTCGAACCGGAGGATCTCTGGGAACACGCGACGGCACTGGCGAAAATCGACGGCTTCGCGCTCGCCGTCTCGACCTGCGATCTGGACGAGGCGCTCGCGAAACTCCGCGAACTCCCTTAGTCGACGTACTCGTATTTCCGCTCGTTCATCCGGCCCCAGCCGGTGAAGACGAACTCGCCGCTCGGCACCGTGAACTCCTCTAACTCCCGCTCTTTCTCGTGGTTGTGGGCGTCGTGGACACGGCCGTACTCCTCGAAGCTCAGGTCGTAGCGCCGGGAGAGCTGTTCGTCGATGTCGAACGCGTCGACTTCCTCGCGCCAGCCGTCGGTGACGGTTTCGGCGTGGATCTCTGCCTGTGCGCCGGAGCCGTAGGACCCGACGAGGAATTTCTCGCCCGAGAGCGCGCGACCCGTCTCCGCGGCGGTTTTGAGTGCGCTCGCGCGGGCGACGTGGACGGAGCCGGTGTACCAGTTGCCGACGCGCCGCGAGAGAGTGAGCGTCGGGTCGATGGCCCGTGCGTACCAGTCGTTGTACGTGTCAGTCTCTTTCAGTGCGTCCATATACTCCCGGATGGCGTCCTCGTAGGCGTCCCAGTCCGCGTAATCCTCCTCACGGGGCTGGCGGCCGATTTCGCCGGCGAGCCCGTCCTCGATTTCCGTGTCGCGGGTCATGTGCCGGAAGCCCAAGAGGGCGGCCTTGCGCACCATCCCCGGGAACGGAGTGTGGAAGGGGAAGTACGCGTAGTCGTCGGGGTGTGTGCGCCCGGCGACGCCTTCGAAGTCCGTCAGCGCCTCGCGCATCCGTGCGAGATAGACTTGCACCGACCGCTTGCCGTCGACGCTCGGGAACTGCTGGTTCGGCTTCAGGAAGTCCGTCTCGTCGGCGCTCCCGTAGCCCTGTTCCGTCGAGAGCTCGACCACGCTGGGGTTCTCCGTGACGAGCATGGCGACGGCGCCCGCGCCCTGCGTGGCTTCACCTGGGTCGCCGCGGGCGTAGAGGGCGGTGTCGGTGGCGATGACCAGGGCGGCTCGCCCCCGGTTGCGGCCCGCCTTGATCCAGTTGTACGCGTCGTCGATGCTCTGGGTACCGGCGACGCAGGCGAACTTCCGCTCCCCCTTGTTCGCGTGGTGGAAATCGCCGTCGTACACCTCCTCCAGACAGCCGGCGATGTACGTCGAGACGGGCTTGGAGTTGTCGAACGCGCTCTCGGTCGCGACGTCGATGCGACCGATGTCGTCGGGCGTGAGGCCCTTGCGGTCCATCAACCGCTTGGCGGCGTTCGCCCCCATCGTGACGATGTCTTCGTATGTGTCGGGGAACGACGAGGCCTTGAGTCCGAGGCCCTTCGTGTACTTCTCCGGGGATTCGTCTTTGGCTGGCGCGAACGTCTCGGCCAGATCGAGCTTGAGCTTCCCCGTCCAGATTTCGATTGCGTCGATGCCGACGGCGGTCATACCCTCGGGTTATCGGAGCCGCCATATGGGTTTGTCGATGCTCGATACGTCGAACGTCGAACGGCGTCTCGTCGCTCCCTGCATCCGGCCGGCTCCGCGGCTCCCTCAGTTCGCCGCTCCGCTCCGAGGTCTCGGTCGCTTCGTCGCCGGCGCGAAGCGCCGGCTTCCCGAGGGATCTCCGATCCCTCACTGCTCCCTGCGGCCTCGCGTCGCTCACAGTCCACCCTGTCCGCCACGAAATCCGACCGAGAGATCGACGTCGGACGGCAAAAGTGTCCCAGCGGCGCGTTTGCGGAGGACGACCCCGGTGAGGCCGGTGCTCATGGCGAGACCGAACGCGACCATCGTCGCCACGATTCGGGGTCCCGTCGCTCCCGCGAGGAGGGGCCAGCCGACGAGGCCGACGCCACAGATAGGGATTATCGTAACTGTCCATAGATTCTCGCCGGACCGTCGCGGCGAGAATCTATGATGACTTCCGATAATTCCTAAGAGTGTCGCGAGACTACTCACCGCGAGCAGCAGGCCGCCCAGGAGGCGGCCGAGCCGTGTCAGCAGCGCCACAGTCGCTCCGATTCGGCCGCCTGCCCCGTGTCGCTTGGGGCCACTATAGTAGCGATTGAAACTGTTTGCACAGCCGATCGCAGTACGGCGTGCGGTCAGCTGTGCAATGACTTTCAATCGCTACTATAGCCGCTCCCGTCGGCCACGTCGATCAGCCGCTGTTCGTCGACGACGACGCCATCGGCATCGAAAACGAGGATGGTGAGCTTGTACTCGGTGCCCGTGCCGTAATCGTCACGGAGGTCGACCCGTCCGATCGACTGGGTTCGGCTCTCCCGGACCGTCCCGCCGTTGCCATTCCGGTTGATCGCCCCCAGCAACACCCGCCGGAAGTTCCCGTTCGTGTTGATGGTGTAGTCGAACCGATACCGCAACTTGTCGCTGTTCGGGTTGCTTTTGTCGGTGATGGTCGTCGACGAGTCGATCGACGGACTGTCGGCCTCGCTCAGGTTTTCTTCGACGGGGTTGTAGGTGTCGGCCGTATCGTTGACCGTCCGCGTCTGCCCCACCACCGTCCCGCCCCCGCCGTCGGCGTAGTACGTTCGCACCGTGATGGTGTGTTCCGCGTTCGCTCCGTGGTCGTCGGTGAACGTCGCGCTCCCGCGGTCCCCGGTGTCCGTCTCGGTCACCGTCCCGTGTCTCGCTTCGGAGCCGAACTCGACTTCGACGCGCTCGAAGGAGCCGTTCGCCGGCGCGATATCGTAGGAGACGACGTAGTAGGGGCTGTCCGTGTCCCGGTTGGTCAGGTCGTCGATCCGGAGTTGGATCGCGGGTCCCGTGTCGTCTCCGTCGCCCCCACCGCCGTCGCCGCCTCCACCGTCGCCGCCTCCACCGTCGCCGCCATCGCCGTCGCCCCCCTCATCCCCGTCGCCGCCTCCACCGTCGCCCCACTCCACCACGTCCGGGGCTGGTGTCGCGGTTGGCGTCGGCACCGCGGCGAGTTTCCGTCCGTGGAAGAGTACCGTATTCGAGGGATCGTGAAGCAAGAGGACTTCGACCCGGTCGCCCGCCGCGTACGGGACCGGGCCGTCGAGTCGCCAGCGTTCGCCGGATTCGAAGGTAGCGTCGGCGCCGTAGCTACCGTCGGTCGCGAAATCGTAGCGCTCCTCGGTCCCACCGTAGCGGACGACGACGGTCAGTTCGTCGCCTGAGAGGCGCTCGCCGCTCCAGTGTGTGAGCGTCAGCGTGCTGTCGGTCACCGTCGCCTTGACGTCGACTGCGGGGCTGTCGTCGGGTCCGATGGTCCCCAACAGGACGGAGCCGACGACGCTCACCGCTATCACCACCATCGCGAGCACGAGGATGGCGCCGACGACTTCCGACTGCGCCCGGTTCACGTCGTTACTCATAGGGATTATCGTAACTGTCCATCGATTCTCGCCGGGACGGTGAGAACCGCTGCTGATACTGCCGGCTGTAAGTCAATCAAGATATTCGCCATCCCGGGATGGCGAATATCTTGAAACAGGTACAGCCGACAGTATGACTTCCGATAGTCCCTATCAGGACACCAGCCACATTAACTGTTCTCACTATCCTCAGTGAGACTTCGGCGACAAGACTTTTTTACTCACTCGGCCGCTCTCCTCTACGATGGGATTTCGTGATGCGGATCGAGCACAGGCCATTCAGGTCGGTGCGATTCTCCTCTTTGGCTTTCTCATTCTCGGGCTCTCTCTCTATCAGGCCACCGTCGTCCCCCAGCAGAACGCCCGCGTCGAGTTCAACGCCTACCAGCAGGCGACGGACGACATGGTGTCGGTCCGGAACGACGTGGTTACGGCGGGCACCGAGGGGAGCAGCGCGTCCACGACGGTCAAGACCGGTGCCGCCTATCCCGCTCGAACCCTGTTCGTCAACCCCGGCACTCCGTCGGGGACGGTGTCGACCGATCCGGCATCGAACGTCACTCTCGATGGCGTTCGCGCGATCGAGAGCGAGCCACAGAACGTCCAGGCGTTCTGGAACGCGACATCGGGCACCTACGAGACCAACCGCGTGACGTTCGCACCGTCGTACAACGAGTTCGACGGGGCACCAGTCACTATCACCGGGCAGGGCGTCTACCGACTCCCGGACTCGCGCGTCTTCCCGATATCGACCGGTTCGTCGATCAGCGGGAACCGAATCACGCTGGTGACGGTTCGGGGTGATCTCGGGGCCTCGGGGCAGTCCGTCCCGATGACGGCCGATCCGGTCTCCACGGCGACACGCACCGTCACCATCACGGGCACTGGCGCGACGTTCGACGTGACCGTGCCGACGCCAATCCCCGCGTCGGCGTGGAACGACACCGTTGCCCCCGATGTCGTCGCCAATCCGAACGTGATCGCGACGACACCGGTCGGTGACGACAGCGTGCGAATCCGGTTCAACGGGTCCCGACAGTACGAACTCCGGCTGGCCGCCGTCGAACTCCGGGCGCAGTCGGATTCGAGCGCCGTCCAGCAGCCTGACGGCTCGTACCTACTTGGCCTCACGGGGAACAAGACGATCAGCACGAACGGGGCCAGCCCGGTCGCGGTCGAAGTCCGGGACCGCTACAACAACCCGGTCAGCGGGGCGGACGTGACGTTCGACGTGATCGACGGCGACGCGACCTTCGCCGGCGGCGGTACGGGACGAGTCGTCACCACCGACGGCGGCGGCCGCGCGCCGGTCGCCCTCCGTCCCGGCGGCTCCGGATCGATCACCGTCGAGGCGAAAAGTGATCTGAACGGGAACGGGACCATCGAGTCGTACGAGCGCACGCGGTTCAGCATCAGCGCCTCGGACGGGTCGGACGATCAAGGGGGTGCCGAGGATATCAACCCGTCGGATCAGGGTGACGTGATTCTAAAACGGGGCGTCGTAGGGGAAGGCCAGGGCGGCGGCAACGACGCAGCGACCGTCTACTTCAACAACACCGCGTCCGAAATCCGAACGATCACCGAAGCGCGGATCGGCTTCTACTACGCAGCGGGACAGAACTCGAATCCGCCGTCGTCGGTGACCCTTGGTAACACTGAACTCACGGTGCCGAGCGGTCTGCGGGAACTCGACCAGCCACAGTCTCTCTCGATCGGGGAGGAGGATTCCATCCAACTGGATTTCCCGGACGAAAAAAACAAAGTTCCGGCCGAGGGTGACTTCATCGTCTTGACAGTTCGGTACGAAGAGACCGGCGAATTGGTGACGTACTTCATCACGCTGGAGAATGAGTAGGACCGTTACACCCTGGATACGACTCCGCCAGGTGTCACTCCCCGACCAACTCAGCCCTCGTCCTCTTCGACCACTTCGGGGTCGCTCATCGCGCTCTGCAAACTGTCGAGTCCGTTGACCCACTCCGACACCAGGCCGTACTCCAGATCCTCGACCAGCGCGATGTCGAGTTCGTCGCCGTCGATGATGCGCGTCCCGGCCTGCACGAGGTAGCCGAGTGCGGCGTCCAGGTCCTCGTTGGCCTCGGCGTCGGCCGCGGCGTGGACGTACTCCTCGATGGTGCCGTCCTCGGCGGCGCCGGCGGCGATGTACTCCTCGGCGGCGTAGAAGACACAGACGAGACTGGTCTGGACGCCGTCGACGAGCATCCGCTTTTCCTCGTCTTCGATGTCCACGTCGTCGAGAACGATGTCGCGCACGCCAGTCAGTTCGTCGACGGCTTCCTCCTCGTCGAGCCGGCCGTCCTCGTAGGCGCTGATGATCTTCGCGACGGCGATGGCGGCGTCGTCCTGCAGGTTGAGCAGGAGGCGCGCCGAATCCTCGTTCTCGGGGTCGAGTTCCTCCTCGGCTACGCGGCCGATCCAGTTCTGCCAGCGGTCTTCCGTGTAGAACGTGTCCTCCACGTCGGTCATACCCTGACCGAACGTTCGTGGACTCAAAGACCTTTCCTATGTGCCCGTGCGTGTCGGTTCAGTCCGTCAGCGTTGCCTCCGTGTCGATCCCGTACACCTGCGCCGGCGTCTCGACGTGTGCTCGTCTGACGGCGTCGTCGTAGTCCTCTTCGAGCAACATGCGGACCCGTCGGGGGACGGTCTTCGGCCCCATCACCGCTCCCGGGCGATCCGGGTCGTCGACGAAGTCCGTCTCCATGAGGAAAGGGTCGTCTCCCGCCGCCGCCTCGCGGAGCCACTCCTTGCGACACATGACGCTCGGTGTCGGTCCCGCGAGTGTCGGGCCCGCGTAGTGTTTCACGACGCGGTGGGCGGGCAGGCTCCGTTCCTCGGCCCAGTCGGCGATGTCGGTGAGGTCCTCGCTCGCCTCGGTGTGGAGCTGGACCGCGCAGTCGGCGTCGGCGCCGAGCGCGAGGCCGTGCCGGAGCACCGCGTTCGAGGCGTCCCACACCTCCTCGGACACGTCGTAGTGTGGGCGCCCGGTCTTGAGCGCGAGCGCGCGCCCCTCGCGAACGTACTCGGCGGCGACGTCGAGGCCGGCCTGCATCAGGTCGCGCGCCTCGGTCGGCGTGAAGTCCCGGTCGTCGACGAGCCGGGAGATCAGGCCGGGGTGGACACCCAGGACGGGCCACGCCCGACCGGGGAGCAGGTCGTCGGCGTCGGCGACGACCGTCAGCGTCCGATCGAAGACGGTCCGGAAGTCGTCGGCCGTCTCCGCCTCGACGCCGAGGTGCCACGAGGGCTTGTTGACCACGAGGAGGTGGGTGCCGCCGAGTCGTCGGAAGTCGCGCACGGCGTCCAGTCCCCGGCCGGCGTCCGGGTCGAGATGGAGGTGGTCGTCGAGTACCGGTGTGTCGAAATCCGGTTCGGTCACGGGTGGCCCTGGGGGCGCGCGCGTAAAAAATCAGGTGTCGTCGAGCGTGAGGCTCTCGGCAGCGGCGTTGCGAAGCGCGTCGGAGCGGCCGTGTTCGCCGGGAGCGATGGCGAGCGTCCGGAGGCCGCAGGCGTTGGCCGCCTCGATGGCCGGCTTGAAGTCGGTGTCGCGGGAGGCGATCGCGATCACGTCTGCGCGTCCCTCGACGGCAAAGCGCGTGAGGTCGACTGCGAGTTTCACGTCCACGTCGCCGCTCGTGACGATCACCTCGAACCCACGGGCTTCGGCAGCCTGAATGAGTTCGGGAGTGGCGTGCTCGTCGACGTAGAGCCGGGTGGTCGCCGGATTCCCCACTGACGCCGCGGCCTCGCGAACGTCGTCGAGGTCCACGTCGAACTCCGACCGGAGAACGTTCGGCCCATCGACGAACAGCGCGACCCGGGGCTCCACACTGTCCTCGGAGCTCCGCCCGAACAGATCCATGCCGATCGTACCCCGTTCACGGGGATATGCGTCCCGATTCCGGACGGCGTGGCCAGTGCCCGATCTTTCGATCCTGATAATCGGAGGGGTGGCGTTATTACACGGACGGTCGTGGTGACGGTATGGCATCTGCCGTCCCCGTATCGCTGGAGGAGACACCGTTCGATCCGGCCGAGTTCTCCTGGCTCTGGCTCCTCTCGGCCGCCACCTACGGTGTCGGCGACATCGTGACCACGATCGCACTCGTCCGGTACAGCGTCACGGTGGCTGAGGGCAACGCCTTGCTCCGCATGGCCATCGAGGCGTTCGGGCTGTCGGGACTGGTCGGCCTGAAACTGCTCGCCTTCTTCGTCTGTATGGCTGTCAGCCTCCACGGCGCCCGGGACGCCGACTCCGCGCTCTACTACGGGCCGCCCGCGATACTCGCCATCGTCGGCGCGTTCACCACCATCTACAACCTCCGTCTGCTGATCGGTTAGAGCGTGTTGCGGACGAACTCGGAGACGATTAGATCCTCCGCAGAACGCAGGCGATACTGCACCGTCGAGCGCGGCAAGTCGAGCTGGTCGCTCAGCTCCGCGACCGTCACGTTTCGCGGGCGAGCGTAGTACCCCTCGTCGACGGCGCGGCTCAGAATCTCCCACTGGTCGTGTGAGAGCTGGATGGCCGTTCGGGTGGCGGCGTCCCAGTTTCCCGACTGGCGGAGATGCGAGAGTTCGAGAGAGAGCCCGTCTCGCAGGATCGCCTCGATGGTGTCGAACAGTTCGCCGACGCCCTCGCTGCCGGGGTACAGTATCTTCCAACGGTACTCGCCGTCCGTTCGTCTGGACTCGAAGGCGACACCGTCGCCGACGTGAGCCAGCACGAAGTACGGCAGCGAGTGACAACGGTGGACCTCCTTCCGGTACGTGTAGATCGTTCGCGACTCCGGCGACCGGTCGAGGACGTGATACTCGCGGCTGGAGTCACAGGTTGGCTGATCGAGACACTCGTTACAGCGATCCTCGTCGAGGAACACGTCCGAAAACGCCTCGATTGCCGGTTCGGAACCGCGGACGTGGTCGATCCGCCACATCGCCGTCTCGCTCGAATAGCAGGCCGACGAGCGACAGGAGAGCGTCGGATACTCGTGGAACACGTCCATCAACTCGTCGGTGCCCGGCTCGTATCGGATCGCGAACTCGATCTCTTTCATTCGTGGCGTCGCTCTCACGAATATATAGTTGGCACTTACTAAACGATTTTGATCAGCTCGGCTCAGACATCGAATTTTGCAGCGATCTCGAATTGGCTAATACTAACTCGGCTGCCGTGATGGACGGGCGTGCGAGCGACGACTCCCCCGTCCGGCAGTCGTTTCCGCGGACGGGGCGCGGACCAGACTCTTTCGCCGGCGGCGCCGTCTCGATCCACCGGTCCGGCCGACGTTCGGTGTCGGCAAGTCCTCCGGGTCGCCATTTTCATGCTGGTGCGTCCGTCAGAGGGAACAATGGCGCCGCCGCTCGACTCCGAGAAGGGTGCCGACCGTCTCGCCGACGCTCTCGACGCGACCGATTCGACCGTCGCCGTCGTCGGGCCACCGTTCGCCGGCCGCGAGTCGATCCTCGACCGGGCAGCAACCGCGCTCGACGCGCCGACCCGCGTGCGGATCACCCCCGACGACGATCCGGCACTCCCCGATGCGGATCGGCCACTGATCCTCGACGACTGTCACCACTACTACGCCCACCGGATCGGCGGGTTCGAGGCGCTCGATCGCTTCCTCGACCGACTGGCGTCGGCGTCGGGTCGGGTCGTCACCTCGTGGAACCGGTACAGCTGGAACTACCTCGACGCGGTCCGTGACCTCTCCGATGCCTTCCGTCACGTCTTCACGATGCCGTCGCTGTCGGCCGACGAAATCGCCACCGAGGTGCGATCGACGGTCGACGCCGACCCCTCCTTCGAACACCCCGGCGATGGGCGTGCGTCGCTCGTCACGTCCGTCGAGTATCGGGTCCCGGTGCCGTTCTCGGATGGATCGTCGCGTGCCGTCCGTCTGCCAACCGTCGACATCGACTATCTCACCGGCTGGCTTCGGAGACGGGAGTCGCCGACGGCCGAAGCCCTCGTCTTCGAGCGACTCGCCCGGCTCGCGGACGGGAATCCGGGCGTCGCGAGGGCGGTCTGGGAGCAGTGTGTCGCCAGTGCGGACGTTCTCACGCCGTCCGATGTTTCGCTCCCGGTCGAGCGCGGGCTCGATGTCGGCGACGACGCCGCTCGCGTCCTCGGCGTTCTCGTCCCGAAGGAAGTCGTTACCAGACACGAACTGGCTGCCGTCGTCCCCGACGTTGCACTGACCCGGACGCTCCGGTTGCTCGCCGACGGGGACTTCGTCGTCGACGACGACCCCGTTCGACTCCGTCCCGGTGGGCTGCCGAGCGCGACGGACACGCTCGAACGGAGGCGGTGGCTGTGGTGACCGCGGAGCCGCTGGCCGGCCTGCGCCTCGACGCGGCGACCATCTCCGGTGCCGCCGTCGCCCTCGTCGTCGCCGTCCTCCTCGCTCGGGCCGTGCGGGTCGTCCTCGGGGCCCTCGCCGAGCGATCCGTCGAGTACGGACCGGCGATCAGGCTGGCGATCCCGCTCACCAAGTTTCTCATCTACGGTCTCGCCATATTCTGGATCCTCGGTCCCCTGTTTCGTCTCTCGCAGACGCAGGCGCTCGCCTTCTCCGGCGTTCTCGGCGCCGCGCTCGGATTTGGCCTGAAAGACCTCTTCGCGAACGTCGTGAGCGGGCTGATCGTCGTCTTCGAGATGCCGTATCAGGTGGGTGACTGGATCGAACTCGGCGACCACTACGGTGAAGTCGTCGACGTGGGTGTGCGTGCGACCCGCCTCCAAACCCCGGACGACGATCTGGTCGCCGTCCCGAACTCCCTCGCGATCACCGACTCCGTTTCGAACGCCAACGCCGGATCGTCGGAGATGCTCGTCGTGACGGAGGTGTTCGTCGCGAACGACGCCGACCTCGGCCGGGCGCGAGAACTCGTCGAAGAGGCGGTGTACACCTCCCGCCACCTCGCGCCGAACCGGCCGGTAACCGTCTTCGTCGAGGACGCCCCCCGCTACCGGACGATCCGGGCGAAGGCGTACGTCAACGACCTCGGCGATCAGTTCGCCTTCGAATCCGACGTGACGCGACGGGCGCTCCGCGAGTTCGAGGCTGAAGGCATTCCGGTGCCGCCCTCGGCAGTGCCCGCTATGCCGTCCGAACGCGAATCCTGATGCCGTCGGGGTCGGTCGCCTCGAACCCGTGGCTGCGGTCCGTCACCGAACCGAGTCGCGAGCGGATCGCGTCGGCGTCGTCGGTGACGAGTTCGATCCACGCCAGTCCTCTGCCTTCTCCCGGAACCGATCGCCCGTTCCAGACGTTACAGCCGACGTGGTGGTGATACGATCCGAACGCGAGAAAGAGCGCGCCGGGCATCGCCTGTCGGACGTTCAGACCGAGCCCGTCGGCGTAGAAGGATCGCGCCGCGTCGAGGTCGGACACTTCGAGGTGGACGTGGCCGACGGTCGCACCCGACGGGAATCGATCCGCACCGTCGGCCGCCTCACGGAGCGGATCGAGCGCGAGGGGAAGCGTGTCCATCCCCACCTGCCCATCGTCGGTCGTGGGCCACGCCGACCGCGGTCGGTCGCGGTACACCTCGATTCCGTTGTCTTCCGGATCGCTCAGGTAGAGTGCCTCGCTGACGTGGTGGTCAGAGGCGCCGTCGAGACGCCAGTGGGCTTCGATCCGGGCGAGAGCGTCACCGAGTGCGGCGCGCGAGGGGACGAGAAATGCCGTATGAAAGAGACCGGTTTCGTCCGTCCCGCGGGCCGACGAGTCGGGGTCGGCACGGAGAACCAGGAGCGGCTCGTCGGTGCCGAGGACGGCCCGGTCGTCGTCGCGCTCCAGCACGTCCAACCCGATCACGGTTCGGTAGAACGCCACCATCCGGTCGAGGTCCGTCACTCGTAGGCCAACCCGTCCGACGTGTCCGTTCACGGTGCCCACTACGAGCGCTCACCACTTCGCTCTGCTGGAACGGGATGCTCGGATACCCGGACAGTCGAGTGTGAGTCCGGCGACGACGCTCTCACTCGCCGACGAACACCTTCACCTCGCCGTCACGGGTCAGGCCGACCTCGATACGAGTGTCCAGTCGGTTTCGCGTCGTGTGCGGTTCGAGCTGCCCGAACAGGTGGGCGTACAGCTCCGGCCGACAGTACGCGATTTTCACGCCATTCTCGTCAGCTCGCTCGTACACCGTATCGACCAGATCGTCGAACGTGGCGCCGGCGTCCACGGCCAGACGGACGGGCGAGCGGAGCGTCCGGATCAACTGTAGCGTTCGCCGGGCCTCCGCGACGTTTCGCTCCGCCGCACGCTCGATGGCGCTCACGTTCGATCCCGTACTCCCCAGCCGGTCGGCGACCTCCTGCTGGGTGAGCCCCTGCTCTCGCAGTTCGAGCACTTCCACCTGCCGGTCGGTCAGTGCCGTCGACTCGGCCGAAACCATACGGCTAAAACAAAACTCTTTGAGATAAGCTTTTTTCTCAACTGTTTGTACACCACTCCATGCACGAGACTGCCGGCTGCTCCCGTCGCACGTTCCTACGGACAGCCGGGGGGGCGGGAGCGGTGGGGATGGCGGGCTGCGTCGGGCGTGACTCGAGCGCCCGGACGGGGTCGACCAACCGCGGCGAGTCCCCGACCGTCACGATTCTCGCGGCTGGCAGCCTCCAGCACGCACTGGAGACCGGGCTCAAGCCCGCGGTAGACGTGCCGATCCGAGTCGAGGCGCACGGCTCGGCGGCCCTCGCACGCATGGTCGCCGAGGGACAGCGCGACCCCGACATCGTCACTGTGGCCGACACCGCGCTCTTCGAGGAACCGCTCTCGCCGCCGTGGTACGCGACGTTCACGAGCAACGCGATCGTCCTCGCCTACAACCCGACCACCAAGGGTGGCCGGCGCGTCGCCGAGGCGGGCGTGGATCGGTGGTACGAACCGTTGATCGACGGTGACGTGCGTCTCGGCCGCACCGACCCCGATCGGGATCCGCTGGGCTACCGGACCCTGTTCGCCCTCGAACTCGCGGCGCGCTACGACGACGACGCGCCGGCCCTCCGGGAGGTGATCCCGACCCGAGACCAGATCTATCCCGAGACGGCGCTGATCAGCGGCTTCGAGACGGGATCGATCGACGCCGCCTTCGCCTACCGAAACATGGCCGTCGAGCGGGGCTACGAGTACGTCGACCTGCCCGATCGGGTCGACCTCAGTGACCCGGCGCACGCCGACACGTACGCGACCGTCTCGTACACGCTGCCCAGCGGGCAGACGGTCTGGGGCGCGCTCATCGGCTACGGCTCGACCGTGCGGCACGTGAGCGACGCCGCGCTGACGGTGTTCGACGTTCACACGACCGGCTCGTATCTCGACGAGGCCGGCTTTCTCCGACACGACCGCTTCCCCGTTTACGACGGCGCCGTGCCGGCGGCCGTACGCCGGGCGACCGGAACGGGCGACAGACCGAACCGACGCGACGGCACGTCCGTCTCCGATCTCACGGGCCGCCACTGATGGCCCACCCAACGGCGCTGCGTCGGTTCGACTGGCTCACCGTCGCCTTCGCCCTCGGCGGCCTCTTGTTGTGTTACTACCTCGTGCCGCTGGTGTCGCTCTTTCTTTCGGCGCCACCGGCGGCAGTCGCGACCAGTTTGACCCAGCCCGCGGTCGTGAACGCCACAACCACGTCGCTCCTGTCGGCCGCTGTCAGCACGCTCGTCGCGGGGGTGTTCGGCCTGCCGCTCGCCTACTGGCTCGCCCGTGCCGAGACCCCGTGGACGGGTGCGATCCTCGCGGCCGTCGTGTTACCGCTGGTGTTGCCGCCGACGGTGGGTGGGGTCGTCCTCCTCACCGTCGTCGGTCCGAATACGCTCTTGGGCTCCTCGGCCGCCGCGGCGGGTCTCCCGCTCACCCGGTCGTTCGCGGGCGTGGTGATCGCCCAGACGTTCGTCGCGTCGCCGTTCGTCGTCGTGACGGCGAAGGCGGCGTTCGAGGGCGTCGACCGGACGCTCGAACACGCCTCGCGCTCGCTCGGAAAAGGGCGCGTGACGACCCTCCGCCGTGTCACGTTGCCGCTAGCTACTCCGGGTATCCTCGCGGGGACGACGCTCGCGTTCGCCCGCGCGATGGGTGAGTTCGGCGCGACGATGATGCTCGCGTACTACCCCCGGACGATGCCCGTCCAGATCTGGGTGTCGTTCATCTCGCTCGGCCTCGACGCCGCGTACCCGGTCGCCATCGTCCTCGTTGTCGTCTCGGTACTGGCGTTGATCGTTCTCAACACCGCCGCGTCGAACCCGTGGCAATGACTCGCGGCCTCCGTCTCGACGGCGTTGCGAAGACGTACGGAGACTTCGAACTCGGGCCGGTCGACCTCGCCGTCGATGACGAGGTACTCGCCGTGCTCGGCCCGTCCGGGTGTGGCAAGACGACGCTTCTCTCGCTTGTCGCGGGTATCGTCCGTCCCGATGCCGGTACCGTCGTCCTCGACGGCCGGCCACTCGACGACCGCCCACCCGAGGAACGGGGCATCGGGCTGGTCTTTCAGGACGGTGCACTCTTTCCTCACCTGACCGCGCGCGAGAACGTCGCCTACGCCGCTACGGATCGAGCCCAAGTCGCGGAGCTGGCGTCGCGCCTGGAGATCACCAGTCTGCTCGACCGCCGCCCACCGTCGCTTTCGGGCGGCGAGCGACAGCGGGTCGCGCTGGCCCGGGCGCTCGCCGTCGACCCCGACGCCCTGTTGCTCGACGAACCGCTGTCGAGCCTCGACGCACCGATCCGCCGTCGGCTCCGTGACGAGCTCCACGACCTGTTCGCCGCACTCGACATTCCGATCCTCTATGTCACACACGATCAGCGCACGGCGACAGTACTCGGCGACCGGATCGCAGTCTTTCGTGACGGCGCTATCGAACAGGTCGGCACGCCTGCGGCAGTCCTGAATCGGCCGGAGAGCGAGTTCGTCGCCCGGTTCACCGGCTGCGAGAACGTCTTCGCGGGGACGGTGGTCCCCGACGGCGTGCGCGTCGACGGCGTTACGCTCCCTGCGGAGACGGCGCGGCCGGTGGGGACGGCGGTCACGGCGTGTCTCCGCCCGTCGCGCGTCCGACTGATCGACGACGCCGCGCTCACTGGCACGGTCCGTCGCCGACTAAACGAGGGTGACGAGTACCGTGTCGTCGTCGATCTCGGTGGAGTCGGCCTGATCGCGCAGGTTCGGCCGCCGACCGGGCGGGCGCTCGCCCCCGGCGACGCCGTCGGCGTCTCCGTTTCGCCGACCGACGTGCATCTGCTGTGATTTCGTATCGTGGTATACAGTTTATTCGACGGCCATCCGTCCAGCGTCGGACAAAACCATTAGGTCACGAGGCGCCGAGAAACGAGCATGGGCCTACGGAAGCCACCCCTGTACGAGACCCACGCCGAACGGGACGCCTCGTTCACCGAGTTCGGCGGCTGGGAGATGCCGGTCGAGTTCGACTCCATCCGGACCGAACACACCGCCGTTCGGGAATCGGCCGGCCGCTTCGATGTCTCGCACATGGGCGAGATTCGGGTGTCCGGCCCCGATGCGGCGGAGTTGATGGGGCGGCTGACCACCAACGACGTAGCCGAACTCGATCCGGGTGACACGCAGTACGCGTGCATCACCGACGACGAGGGCATCATCCTCGACGACACGGTGGTGTTTCGGCTGCCGGACCGCGAGGAGCGTGGCTCCTCGCGAGGAACCGGCGAAGCCGGCGACAGCGGGGGCGTCCCGCAGTACCTGTTCGTCCCCAACGCCGGGCACGACGCCGAGATGTACACGCGCTGGATCGAGTACTGCGACGAGTGGGGGCTCGACGCGACGGTTCACAACGCGACCGAGGAGTGGGCGATGCTGGCGTTGCAGGGACCCGACGCCCCCGAACTCGCGGCCGAGGCCACTGACGGCGCGTCCCGCGACATCGACCGCTTCGAGGCGGCGTTTCTGGACGTGGCCGGCGTCCGTTCGTTCGCGTCGCGGACGGGCTACACCGGCGAAGACGGCTTCGAGTTCCTCGTTCCGTGGGACGAGGCGGAGACGGTGTGGTCGGCCTTCGACTGCCAGCCTTGCGGACTCGGCGCACGCGACACCCTGCGTCTGGAGATGGGATTTCTCCTCTCCGGACAGGACTTCGACCCCGAAGAGGAACCCCGGACGCCCTACGAGGCGGGGATCGGGTGGACTGTCGACCTCGACACGGAGTTCGTGGGCCGTGACGCCCTCGAAGCCGTCGAGCGCGAGGGTGTCGACGAGCGATTCCGGGGGATCGTTCTCCAGCAACGAGGGGTGCCCCGACACGGCTACGAGGTGGTCGACGCCGACGGCGACTCCCTCGGCCACCTCACGAGCGGGACGATGAGCCCCACGCTCGGCGAACCCATCGGCCTCGGCTATCTCTCCGAAGAGGCTCCCCCGGGCACCCGCGTTCGGGTGCTGGTCCGGGGCGAACCGAAACAGGCGAACGTAGTGACACCCCCCTTCATCGACAAATGAGCTTCGACGTACCAGCGGATCGACGGTATCTGGAATCGCACGAATGGACGACGGACGGCGCGGAAGACGGCTCCACGAGCGTCCGCGTCGGCATCACCGACTTTGCACAGGACGAACTGGGCGACGTGGTGTTCGTCGAACTCCCCGCCGAAGGGGACGACGTGGCGAAAGAGGAGGAGTTCGGCGTCGTCGAGAGCATCAAAGCCGTCTCCGATCTTGTCTCACCCATCTCGGGGACCGTCGTGGCGGTCAACGAGGAGCTGTTCGACGCGCCGGAACTGCTCAATCAGGACCCCTACGGCGACGGCTGGATGATCGAGGTCGAACCCAGTTCCGCGAGCGAGTTCGACGACCTGCTCTCGGCCGACGAGTATCGCGACCAGATCGAGTAGCTACGGTCACCGATGTGAATCATCGACGCCGAGTGCAGTCAGGCGATCGGCCGCAACCGTCCTCAGAACGCGTTGTCGTGTTCCGAACTGTCGATGCCGTTGATTCGGATTAATCCGTAGTCACAGTCGGTGCACGTCCACTTCGTCTTCTCGCCCAAGTGGAGCGTCGTGCTCGCCGTCCGCCAGAAGGTGTCGTTCGAGCACTCCGGACAGTCGTGTTCCATCTCCAGACTCATGACCGTCTCTCGGCTGCCGGTCCAATTGAAGATACTGGTTCCCGAAAACAGCGCATAAACCGTATATCGCGATACAAATTCGGCCGGCTGGAAGTCGAGGTCGACGACACTTCGAGAAACGGTACAGGCGGACGAATGATCGCTCTAATTGCTCGGTGCAGCCGTATTACGAAATGGCAAACCGATCATAACACAACATCCATTTCGTCAGAATATCCATCGTCAGTATGGCCGTTTCATTCTGGCGTGCGTCTGATCTTCCTCCGGCGAGCGTTCTGAAGTACTACCTCTACAAATCGACGAAGGCCGTCGAGTTTTACCGCCCAATTATGTACCTCTTCTTTCTCGCACAGGGACTCAATTTCACACAAATCGCCATCCTCGAAGCGATATACAATCTGACGACACTGCTGGGTGAAATTCCGACGGGCTACATCGGTGACCGTGTCGGTCGACGAAACAGTCTTCTGACCGGGACCGCGCTCATCTCGCTCACATTGCTCGGAATCGGACTATCCAGTTCGTTCTGGGCGCTCGCGGCTCTGTACGTCTGCTGGTCGATGGGCTACAACTTCCGCTCGGGAAGCGAAGATGCCTGGCTGTACGATACGCTCACCGACGACCTCTCCGAAGACCAGTTCGCGCACGTCCGTGGGCGCGGCGAATCCGTCGCCCTGGCAATCGGCGCTGGAGCGGCAATCATCGGGGGATATCTTGGGAGCATCGACCTGTCGTATCCGTGGTTCGTCGCTGCGGGAGTGACGGCAATCGGTGTGTTCGTTCTCCTGACGATAGACGAACCCACGACCTACGAACGAACCGACACCACGGCATTGAGTTTTCGCCGGACACTCTCGATCATCCGGCAGACGACCTCAGAGCGTAACATACGGGCATTTGTGCTGTATTACTACGTCCTCTACGCGGCAGTGACGTATCTGGTGTTCGTGTTCCTCCAGCCAATCTTCGAGACGATCGTCCTCGACTTCGGTGTCTCGCAGTCGCAGGTGAGATCACTGCTCGGGTGGTTCTACGCGGCGTACAGTCTCTTCGGCGCCGGACTGAGCTACTATACCGGAGCGATTCGTGACCGTCTGGGACTTCGGACGTGGTTTCTGTGGCTGCCCTTCGTCGTGGGCGGGGCGCTGGTGGGAATGTATTTCGTCCCCGTTCTGGCCCTGCCGACTTTCCTGCTGATCCGCGGGCTCTCCGACGTGACACGGTCGTTCGCCGGTCAGTATATCAACGACCGAATCGAGACGATGGGGCGTGCGACCGTACTCAGTGCGATGGCGATGGTCAGCGGACTCGCCGTCGTTCCGTTCCAACTCGGAAGTGGCGTCATGTCCGACGTCGTCTCCCCGCTGTTCGCGCTCGCCGTAGCGGGGGTCGTGCTGGTCGTCAGCTCGGCAGGAATCTTACTCTGGGAGGCACCTATCGAGGAATAACGGCCATCACTGCCGACTCGTGGAGAGCGCATACTCGGAACTCTTGTACGGGCAGTCCGAATCGCACCTGATGCGGACGAGTTTCAACATCCCAGATGCAGTCGTCGAAGAGTTCGATCAAGTCTGGCAAGACGAGGGACTCGACAATCGGTCACGAGCGGTTCGTGAGGCGATGCAGGAGTACATTGAGGCTCATTCCCGACTCGAAGACCTCAGCGAGGACGTTATCGCGCTCGTCGCCTTCGACTACCGCCATCACGAGGTGATCGGGGAACTCCACGGTGTCCAGCACAACTATCAGGACGTGATTCTCAACACGAGTCACACCCACCAGGGGGAGTGGTGTCTCGAGTCCTTATTCTGCCAGGGGGGCGGCGAACGCGTTCGGGAATTGACCTACCGCCTTCGTGACTTCGACGGCGTGAATCGGGTGAAAATCATGGTGATTCGAGATAACTGAGCGCGATAGACGGCCCGTGAATTCGCACGCTCAGTCCGCTGCCGCCGCCGTGTTTCCGGCTGACTCGGACGGCGTGTTCAGATAGAGATAGACCAACACGAGGATCAAGGCGACCTGAACCGCCTTGTCAACGTAGTCGATCATCCCGTATTCTGACTTGGCCACGATCCAGAGGGGGAATTGCACGGCCGTATACGGAATCCCGATCAGGTAGAGCAGTCGCCGCCGGTAGTCGAGTAAAAAGAGCACGAGTGCACCGGCGTAGCCGACACCTGCGAGTGCAACGGGAATCCGTCCCTCGACGATACCAGCATACACGTGGAGAACGCCAGTGACGACGACTAACGCAACTGCTAGCCACTGGAGTTGGGTGAGCGATCCGATCCGACTCGCGGACTTATTTTGTGGGCCCATCACAATACTATCTCGTTCGAGACAGGAGATAAGGGCTGTTATTATCAGACTCTTGGTGTCGTCATAAGACGCGTATTAAGCAGTTGTGCCGGTTTCTCAGTCACGGTGGTTGTAGCTACGCGTTCGCCCGGAAGAGAACAGTATTCACACAACCGATTCGTTCACTCACTACCAGCTATGCATTGAGACGGCCGGTCTCAACTTCTGGGTCGACAGCGGGCCGAGCCACGCTTGTCGTCGTTAGGTGATCAGATAGTCTCAAAATCACAGGCCGCTCCGTATCCCCGGAGAGCTAGCCCATTCCGAGCCGATCAACTGGTCGGCGCGGTTCGATCCTGCTCGGTGTCGAACCGGGCGACCTGTTCGTGGAGCTGGTAACTGGAGTCGCTCAACTCTTGAGCCATCTCCGTCGTCTCGGACATCGCCGTCGATTGCTGTTCGACTCCCGCCGAAATCTGCTGGATCGATCCGGCGATCTGCTGGGCCATCGTCGATGTCTCTTTGACGACGTGGCTCACTTGGTCGGCTTCGTCGGCTTGCGATTCGACGGCTTCGGCGATCTCTGCCACCCCATTACTGGCATCGGATACCGCTGCATCGATCTCCTCGAACACCGTGACCAGTTCTTCGACGGCGTTCGCACCTCCCGTGATTTCCGCCGTCGCGGCGTCGATCTGCTCCGTTACGTCCGATGTCTGTTCCTGTGTCTCCTCGATGATCTTCTCGATTTCCTCGGTGGCGTCCTGTGATTCTTCGGCGAGCGACTTGATTTCGTTCGCGACGACTCCGAACCCGTCACTCCCGTCTGCAGAACGAGCCGCTTCGATGTTCGCGTTCAGTGCGAGCAGATTCGTCTCGTCGGTGATATCCGAGATCAGATCCGTGATCTCGCCAATCTCGTCCATCTGTCGCTCCAGGGTCTCGATATCGCCCTCGATTTCGTTGGCGGCTTCGACTGCGTTCTGAATCTGTTCGATCGCGTCGGTCGCTTCGCTGACGCCGTCGGCAGCCAGTTCGGCTGCTTGTTCCGACTGCTCGTTGACCTCGTTCGTCGTCGCGGTGATCTCTTGGATCGACGCCGAGAGGTTCGAAATGCTCGTGTCCGCCTCCTCGACCTGTTCGGCGAGGTGGTCTGCCCCGTCGACGATCTCTCCACTCGACGCCTCGATCTCTTTGATCGAACTGGTCACCTCTTCGCTGGTGCTGCTCAGATCCTCACTCGTCGCCGACACCGCGTCGGCGATGTCGATGACCTCGGTGATCATTCCCTCCAGCTTGGTCGCCATCATGTTGAGGCTCTCCGTGACTTCGACAAGTTCCGCGTCGATATGCTCTACGTCGCCGGGTGCGGCGCGAGCCTCAAGATTCCCGTTTTCGATCGCGCCCATCGTCGACTGCAGTTCGTCGACGAGTTCCTCGAGTTCCTGCTGTTTGAGTGCGTCTTCCGTCCGATCCTGGATCATCTCGACCACGCCGACGAACGCGCCGTGTTCGTCGTAGAGAGGCGCCGCGGTGAATTCGATGTGGCGCTCGTTGCCGGTGGCGTCGGTCATCACGCTCTCGTCGCCGTAGAGCGTGTAGTCGACGTCCGTGATTCGTGGGACATCGTACTGTTCGTGGGTCCGTTCGGGCGCGTCGACGACCTTGTCGGCGAGCGTTTTCGATCGCCGGCCGTCGGGGTAGAAGGCCGGGCCGGTAACGCCGTGTTCGCGAGTGAGCGCTTTCGCTCCCTCTTCGGACTCTTGGGTCAGGGCTTCGAGCGCCCGATTCCACAGGACGAGATCGCCGTCCGCATCGACGATGAAGATCGGCGTGTCGACGTGGTTCAGGATCGTCTGGAAGTTCGCGCCAAAATCGAGATTCGTCTCGGTCTCTGTGGTTGCTGTCTCCTCGTCGTTTCGAGTCGTCGCCTCCTGAGACGCGGCCCCGACGATACTCGATAGTAAATTCATGTCCGGGTAGCTATCTCTCTTTGTAAAAAAGTCCCCGGCCATATTCTCAAATTTGATTCTGAAACCCGTCTCGATTCTCTGTTTGCCGTACAATCCTCGGCTCACCGATGGGTTCTTATACATCAGATTCACTCGCTGAAGAGAGCCTCACGCCCGGGCCAATAGGGAGTATCGGAAGTCAGCAGAGATGCTCGCCAAGACGGTCCGACGAGAATCTATGAACAGTGACGATACTGCTTAAAGTGCGCCAGTTCTTCGGGGATATCTCGGGAAACGGGGCGGCTCGCGATCGTGTCGATGCGGCGACCTCACGGGCGTACATCTCGACCCCGTGGGGCCAAGCTACTTGCCGTCCGCGGCCCAACACGAAGTATGTCGATCACGCTCTACGCGCTCGACGGCTGTCCGTACTGCGAGACGGTCCACGACGCGCTCGAAGCGCAGGACATCGCGTACGAGACGGTCTGGGTCGAGGCGCTCCACTCGGAGCGAAACGAGGTCAAACGCGTCAGCGGGCAGCGGGGCGTGCCCGTTCTCGTCGACGAGGATCGCGGTGTCACCATGCCCGAGAGTACCAATATCCTGCAGTACGTCGACCGAACACTCACATGAAGATCTACACCGGTCGCGGCGACGAGGGCATGACCGACCTGCGGGACATGTCCCGCGTCTCGAAAACCAGTCCCCGGATCGAGGCCTACGGCACTGTCGACGAGGCAAACGCACTCATCGGCACCCTCAGACCGACGGGGTACGACGACGTGGACGAGTATCTCGAACGGGTCCAGAATCACCTTCACGTGGTCCAGGCCGACTTCGCCAACCCCGCTCCCGACGAGGACGACCCGGTCGTTCGCGAGGCACACACCGAACAGTTGGAAGCGTGGATCGACGCGGCGGACGAGGAACTCGACCCACTGGAGTCGTTCGTCCTGCCGACGGGGTGTGAGGCCGGTGCCGCCCTGCATCACGCCCGAACGGTCGTCCGCCGGGCCGAGCGACGGGCCGTCGACCTCGCCGGTACCGACCCCGTCAACGCCGAGGCTATCGCCTACCTGAACCGCCTCTCGGACGCCCTCTTCACGTTCGCCCGCCTCGTCAACGAACGCGAGGGCGTGCGCGAGGATCGACCGACCTACTGACACCATCGGTTCGTATGATCCGGATCACCGCTGCCGGACTCGTCCTGTTGCTGATCGTGGCGCCGATCGTCGCCCCGAGCAGCAGTGCGGCCGTGGGCGACGGCGGCACCACCGACCCGCTTCGGAGCGTCCACGTCGTCGACGTGGTGCCCGACAACCGCTCGACGCTCACCGGAGTCCACTCCATCGAGGTCGGATCGACCCTGCTCGTTCGCGGGACGACCAACCGTCGCCCCGACCGGACCGCCATCGACGTGGACGTGATCGAAGGACCGGACGCCGACCGCTTCGACTTCGCGGTCGTCGAGAGGTGGGGGACTGACGGCGTCTGGAGTGCCCGGCTGTCGGTCCCCGTCGATGCGACGCCCGGTACCTACACGCTCCGGGTTCGGACCGACAGCGACACCGACTACCAGACCTTCGAAGTGGTCGCCGAGAAACGCGCGACGCTGACGCTCCGAGCGGTGTCGCGGGATACTGTCGTCGTCGATGCCACGCTCCCCGACGGTGGCTACGTCGAACTCCGCGCTGACGGGGCCGTCTACGGCGTCTCGCCGTACCTCTCGCCGGGTACCCACACCAGTGTCAGCATCCCGGTCGACGCCGGCGCCACCTCGCTCACCGCCGTCGCCGTCGTCGGTACGGCTGACCGCCGTCTTGAGGCGTACACGGCCCAGGGCGACACCGTCACCGTGACAGTCGGCCTTCCCACGGCGACACCTGCGGCAACACCCACGTTGACGCCAACGGCCGAACCGTCGCCGATGGCCCCTCCCATCACGACGGCGTCGCCAACGCGTTCGCCGACGCGAACCCGGACGACCACCGACGCCACGGGGCCTGGATTCGGCGTCGTCTCGGCGGTGCTCGCGTTCGTCGGGATGTGCGTCTACCGGCAGATCCGGTGACGCCGCCCACAAAAGCTATATTTGTCGTCCCCGTTTGGTCATATATGAACAAGCACTTCGAAGACGCGCTGTACTACATCGGTCGGGCCGGCGAACACGCGAAGGAGGGGGTCATGGAGGAGATCGACCCGCTCGAGGAGCGATTCCGCGAACTGACTGGTAAGGAAGCGGAGCCCGACCCGTCGCGGCTGGAGAAACTGCAGGACGAACTGCAGGAACTGGAATCCCGGGCGGAGGGCGAGGCAAAGACGGCCATCGCGGATGCACGGGAGCGCATCCGCCGATACCGCGGCGGCGAGTCGGCCGAGTAGGTCCTCGCCGTGTGTGGCTCACGAGACAATATAAGACAACCCTTAAGTCCACCTCGCAAGTACCGATATACTGGCGGGTTGGTGGTCTAGCCAGGTTATGACGGCTCCTTCACACGGAGCAGGCCGGCGGTTCGAATCCGCCCCAACCCATACGTTTTCTTGCGGTTTTCGAAGGAGATGCGGAGCAGGCCGGCGTTCCCGCCGAGCGGAGCGAGGCGGGAAGCAGCGGACGACCGGAGGGTCCGCCAACCAGCCACTTTTCTGCCGGGGACGACGCGGTCACCCGAACACTTGGTCGTCGACCGGCGTCAGCCGTCGCTTCTGGTGGAGGTAGTAGGTAAAAAACCCCGAAAAGCCCGTCACGTACGGCGTGATGATGGCGAGTTGGTTGAACGGCCCGACGGGCACGTCGAGGATGGCCCCGCCTACGCCGATACAGAAGACGGCCACGGCGGTGATCAGTAGCGCTGCGAATCCGAGTTCGCCGAGAAGGGTCAGGCGTGGACTGGTGCCGGCGGGTCGATAGCCACAGATCGGACACCGCGTCACGCCAGTTGGGACGGATTCCTCGCAGCGTCCACACGGATCGGTCTTCGCGGTCGGGGAGCCGTCAGTCGTACGGGCCGAGGTCGGCGGTGATCGGTCGGCTCGGTTCCAGGGACCCATGATCGTGGATTCGCTATCGGCGACGAAAAATAGCGTTAGCGGTTTCGACGTGGCCGTCGGTTCGAACTGGCGGCTGGATCCCGTCGACTGTCCGATCACCGTTGCCGCCGATCCGTCGGTAGTGCGGTGCGGTCAGGCGCTCGCGTCGTCGGCGCCGTTCCACAGATCGTACCCGACGATCACGACGGCCGCTCCGACCGGCAGCACGACCGGCAGGGCGCCGAAATCGCCGGGGTCGAGGTCGAGTCCGATGTTTGTGACCACGACGGCGATGGCGACGACGGGACCGCCGGCCAGCGCCGTACCGAGTCGCTGGCGGCCGGCACGCAGGTAGCCGATGCCCCACGCGAGGAGGCCGGGAAGCAGAAGGAAGAGCGCGAGGAGCGCGAGGCCCACGCCGAGGAGGGCGTTCAGTGCGGCGGTCGGATCGGCGGCCGCGCGGCCGCCGACCGAGACGAACAGCATCGTCGACAGCGTGCCGATGGCGGCGCCGACCACCGTCACGACGGCGAACCAGCGCTGCCAGCGGGCCATCCACGCACGGTCACGCCGGAACAGCCAGAGCAGCCCCGTCAGGATCAGCAGCGCTGCGGCCACGGCGAGGACGGGGACGACGGTGCGCTCTATCCACAGGGCGCTGAACCGAGGCGGATCGAAGACGTAGGAGTCCGTCGGTCGCGGGCCATACCAGCGCGTGGGCAGGGTCGCGACGACGGTGAGGAGGCCGCCGAACGTGGTCAGGCCGCCGATGGTGCGGTCGGAGGGCATCCACATGCTCACGACCCTCCGATGGCGACGACGGTGCCGCGGTCGGTGACGCTCACGACGCCGCCGTCGAGCAGCGCTGGCGGCTGTGGCCGTTCTGCAGTGGTGTACCCCCACGTCGCCTCGCCGAATCGTTCGGTGAACGCGACTAGCCGCGGTGGCGCCCGGCGGTCGCTCGGTCCCGACTGGACGGCGAGGGCGTGCCCCCCGGCCGCGGCCGTGACGGCTCCCTCGCCGACGTACGAACACCACCGCGGGTCGGGCGGACCGTCTCCGGTGCGGTCGAGCGCGAACGTCGCATCCGGCGCCTCGCCCGGTCGCTCCACCGCGTAGATCGTCTCCGGCGTGATGATCGGTGCGGAGAAGGTCCGCCCCGAGCCGCGGTCGACGCGCCACCGTTCGCGCCCGTCGTCGAGGTCGAGGGCGACGATACCTTCGTACGTGCCGAGATAGACCGTGCCGTCGACGGCGACAGGGTGCGTTTCGGTGCGGACCGGCGCCGACCAGCGACGGTCGCCGGTCGTGGCGTCGAGTGCGACCGTCTCATCGCCGGCGACGACGACCGTCTCGTCCACGACGGCGGGCAGCGTCGCGTCCACGTCGGTTGTCCACCGTCGACGCCCGTCGCTGACGCCGATGCCGGCGAGTCCGTCCGCCGTCGGAACGAGGAGTGTGTCTCCGCTCGTGGAGGGCACGCCCGTCGCCGCCGCGTCCGTGGCCCGCCACGCTGTCGACCCGTCGTCGGTGTGCAGGGCGACCACACCCGCGTCGGTCGCCAGATACACCCGTCCGTCGCCGACGACCGGTGGCGCGAGTTCATCGCCGGTGCCGGTCGTCGACGCCGTCGTTGCCGGCGTGAGATCCGACACACGCCAGCGCTCCGTTCCGTCGCGGAGCGCGAGGGCGAACACTCCGGCGCCGGTCGTGAGGTAGACCTGATCGCCGGCGACCGTCGGCGAACTCGCGTCAGCCGTAGCCCCGTCGGCGCGAGGGGCGGAGAGTGTCGTTCGCCACCGGAGCGACAGCGAGTCGGCCGGTGCTCGGTACGCCGGGGGGTGGCCGGTGTTGCCGGCGTCGAAGCGGGGGGACGGCCACGAGCCGTCCGGAACCGTCTCGAACCCGCCGCCAGCGTCGTCCGTACCGACCACGACCGACGGCTCCGGCGCGTCACTGTCCGGACAGGACGACGAACACCCGGCGACGCCGACGGTCGAACCGACTGCGAGCGTCCCGAGAAACGTCCTGCGAGTGCTGGAGGGCATCGCTTCCCTGTTGTGACACTCCCTTGAAATGTGTCTCGGTTCGTGGGCGGCGATCACGGTGCGACGAACCGTTCGCCGAAGACGGAGATCGACAGGACGACGCCGACCAACAGGACGACGACACCGGCAGCTCCGGCGCGAGGTGTCGATCGTAGCCGGCCAGGCGGAGCCTGGCGCCGAGAAGCGGGAGTCCAGTCACGATCCTCAGAACCGTCGCGGGGCCGATCCACTGGCTCGGTGGCCAGACGGCGACGGCTGCGGTGATACCTGTCGCGGCGGCGCCGGCGTTCCCGATCCGCAGGAGTCGGCCGTGACCACCTATCGTCGCGACTGTCAGGAGGACACACGCCTCGAGGCCGACGGCCGGCGAGGCTCAGATAGTACAGCGGGTCCATCGGTCGTTCTGTTCCCGTTCGTCGCCGAGCGTTCGAGGCACGGGTCGTCGCGTCGGCCTTAGAAAATACCACTGTCGGCGCGTCTACCGACCGTTTCTTATCTCTTATGTGAACTGTCATTACACAGTAGCCCCACTGACCGAAGACGTGATGACCACCCCGATATCACCGATGCCGACACCGTTCCGACCGACGAGGAGCACATGACGACCGACGTGGAGACGGTCGACCCGGACGACTCCCTCTCGACCGCCGCGCGATGGATGGCCGACGCTCCCGTTCGGGGAGTGGCGTGCCGTCGGCCGGATAAAGACTTACCTTTCGGCACAGCGATACGTCGATATGGCGATAGATCTCGAATGGGTCGTGAAGTACCCGATGAACTCGGACGACTGGATCAAGACCGTTCTCATCGGCGGGGTGTTGACCCTCGCATCCATCTTCATCGTCCCCGCGTTTCTGGTGTACGGATACACCCTCCGCGTCCTGCGGGCCGGGATGGCCGGCGAGGAGAACCCGCCCATCTTCGACGACTGGGGGGACCTCCTGAAGGAGGGGGTGGTCGCCTTCGTCATCGTACTCATCTACCAGTTGATTCCGCTGATCGTGATGGCGGTGACCGTCGGCGGGTCGATCGCGGCGATGGCCACCGGGACGGAGGCCGGTGCGGGCGTCGGGTTGGTCGGCCTGTTCGGTGGACTGGCGCTCTCGACGCTCCTCGCGCTAGTGTTCGGCTACGTCACCCTGATCGGCCTCGCCAACTACGCCCACGAGGGCACGTTCGGCGCCGCATTCGACTTCGGCGTGATCCGTACCGTCGCGACCGACGCTGACTACGCCATCCCGTGGCTCTACGGTGTCGGTCTCCTGATCGGTGCGGCGGTCGTCGCGAGCATCCTCGGAGTCGTCCCCATCATCGGCGCCATCGCCGGCGTGTTCGTCACGTTCTACGGCCAGATCGCAGCGGGATGGGTCTGGGGGAAAGGCTTCGGCGACGCGACGGGGCTCGGCGGAGAGGCGAGTTCCGACCCCGATTCGGCCATCGCCTGATTCGGTTCGGTGGAACTGACCACCGACGGGCGACCGCTGGAACTGACCACCGACGGGCGACCGCTGGAACTGACCTACGACGGTCCGCATGCCTCGCGTGCGCCCTCGTCGCCCACAACCACAACCCTGAAACGCGGCGCCGTCAGCGTAGAACTATGGCCACGGTCGCGGAACGTCTCGACACCGACCCAGTGCGACTCTGGGCTGGATCGGTCCTCGTCCTCCTCGCCGCCCTGATCGGCGGGTCACTCCTGTTCCCACGAACCGTCTACGACGGCTTCGTCTGGCACTACTTCTGGGGGCCGGTCCAGGCGGACGCCAACGCCGCCGTCTGTGCCGTCCGCCAGGGCGGCACCACTCGCTACCTCTACGACACGGCGGCCTGTTCGACCGCTGCGGAGCCGGTCGCCTACCCCGGCTACACGCTCGTCTCGGAGGTCGGCTACGTCGTCATCCTCCTGATCGCTCTCTCCGGACTCGTCTTCCTGCTCAAGCGACTCGAGATCGGTTCCGATCGCGATCTCTTCTTTTCGATCCTCCCGTTCGTCTTCTTCGGGGGGGCGCTCCGCGTCGTCGAGGACGTGACCGACGCTGCGGCCGAATCGCTGATCGGCTATCCGTTGAACACCCTCATCATCAGCCCGGTCATCTACTTCACCGTCTTCGCCATCACCCTGCTCGCCTTGGTCGCGAGCGTCACGCTCGCCCGTCGGGGCGTCGTCGACCGCTACACTCGACCGCTCGTCGGCGCCGGCACTCTCGTTCTCGCCGCCACCCTGCTCTTTCTCCTCTGGAGCGCCGTCGCCCCCGACGGTCCGGGCACCTTCTACCCGCAGGTACTGGTCGTTATCCTCCTCGGTGCAACGGCGTCGGCCGGCGGCACGTGGTGGCTGATCGAGCTGTACGCTCCCCGCATCAACGCGGGCACCGGCCGCCTCGGGTTCGTCGTCATCTGGGGGCACGCGATCGACGGCGTCGCCAACGTCGTCGGTCTCGACTGGATGGTTGCGCTCGGTGCCGGCCCCAACCTCGTCCCCAAGCATCCGGTCAACCGCGCCATCGTCGAGATCACGGGATCGACGCTCCCGGGGTCTGTCCTCGCCTTGACCGGCGACACTTGGCCGTTCCTCGTCGTGAAACTCGTCGCCGCGACGCTCGTCGTCTGGCTCTTCGACGAACAGATCTTCGAAGAGAGCCCGCAGTACGCCATCTTGCTCATGATCGCCATCCTCGCGGTGGGGCTGGGTCCGGGGACCCGAGACATGTTGCGCGCGACGATCGGCGTCTAGCGATGCCGGCTACGGGTAGGGGTGGAACGGCCGGTCGAGCCGAGGCTCGTACCCCAGTTCCGGCGGCACCGTCTCGGCTCGCTTCCCGAAGTATGGATCGTCGACGAACAAGGGTTGAGCGGTGGGAACGAGGACGCGCACCGCCTCGAATCCGAGGGCGGCCACGTCGGGCGTCGTGATCCGGGCAGCGTAGGCGTCGAGGCCGGCGTCGTCCGTCCGGTCGACGAGAGCGTCGAGTTCTGCCTCGCCCGCCAGCACCGGCTCGGGGCCGACGCCCGCGGCCGGTACGTCGCCGTCGGCATCGACGAACGCCTGCGCTGCCGCCGGGAAGTCGGCGTAGTGGCCGATTGCGCCCTCCTCCGCGCTCGCTTGCTCCGGTCCCATCGCCCGCAGTTCCATCCAGTTTTGGAGTGCCTCCGCGAGCGCCGACCGTGCCGCCGCGGTCGCGTCGAGATTCGCGCCCGAGCCGACGGCGAACCGGGGCCACTCGCCGTCTCGGTGGACGGCGACGGCGACGACGGGCACATCCACGTCCGCGGTGATGAGGAGGGGTGTCACGGTCAGCCGCTCGGCGCGGGCACGGTCGACGAGCGCGTCGTAGCGCTCGTCGTCGACCGACAGTCCCAGCGGGTCGTACGTGGAGTACCACGCGAGCATCGCCGCGTCGCGCTCGATCACTTCGTACAGTCCCGACAGCAGGGCACCGACACCCGAGTTCTCCAGGCCGAGGCCGGTCGTGATTGCCGGCCGGTGGCGCTCTGCAGGCGGTGGGTAGTGAACGAACTCCGCCGGGAGGGCAACGGCGCCACCGGTCGCCAGGCCCTCGCCGGGGACCCACGGGATCGGCTCGTCGGCCGGCTCCTCGACGCCGACGAACGCGCTCGGCGGGATGGGCCGCCGGCCGGCCACGTCGTCGACCGACGGGTCGGCCTCGATGAGCGCCTCGCGGCGATAGACGCCGGCGCAGTAGCGTTCCAGTCCCTCGCCGAGGGCCTTCATGAACGCGCGATCCCAGTCGTCGTCGACGCCGGCGGTGAGGGGCGCGGCCCGTGCGTCGCTGAAGACGCTCGTGTCCGCGGTGGCCGCCAGATAGTACGGCGCCGGAAACGACTCGCGCTCGCCCACCTGGGTCAGGAGACCGACGCGGTCGTCGACGGCGCGTTCCGCTCGGTCCAGGGTGTCGTCGAGGGTGGCGTCGCGGTGGGTGCGCCGGAGCGTCCGGTCGCGGGCGTCGGGGCGGGGGACCGATAGGAGACGCCGCTCACTGCCGGGCACTTCGATCACTACACCGGCCAGATCAGCCCCGCTCAGCAGCGAGACGCTGCGGTGGCCGGCGATGGCACCCGCGAGGCGGACGGCGCTCCGACTGCCGGTCGGATCGTCGTCGTCCGCTTCGACCGCCGAGGCGACGCGATCCCGCAGATCGCGATACCCAACCCCGTCGTCGAAGATCGTTACGGTGGCGTCGAGATCGAGCGCCTGTCCACCGAGCCCGCCGATTTCGACGGCGAGCCAGCGATCCGTCGCGGCGTCGGCCGCCTCGAACGCGGGCGCCCCGGCGGGCGCGATCACGATCCCGAGCGGATACGACCCGAGACCGTCGGGTGTCGCCGTCGTCGTCGTCGCGTCGACGTCGTCCAGCGCGGCGCGGACCGACTCGGCGGCCGGCCCGCTCCCCGCGATGCCGATCTGCATGGCTCGGTCGACGCTCTCCGGTGGCAAAAGTGATCGGGAGTGTTACGCCGAGTGGTTGAGCGTCACCGCGGCGAGTTCCGCAGGCGTCACCGCCTCGAAGCGGTCCTCGTTGAGCTTCAGACGGAGACGGGGGCGCCCCACGTCGATCGGGACCTTCTCGGTCTTGATGAGGCCTTCCTCCTCCAGCGTCGTCTTGGTTCGCGAGAACGTCGCCTTGCTCGCGATACCCACGTCCTCTCCCCACTTGCTGATGTCGTAGAGCAACACGTCGTTGCGGGCGGCGACGAGGAGGGTGAGCGTCACTTCGTCGAACTCGCCCGTGGCCTCGCGAGCGGACTGCAGGGCGTCGAGGGTGGCGTCGAAGTCGACGCGAGTGCTCTGTCCGATCTCCTCCCCGAGCGTCTCGCGAACGCGCGACAGCGGCGGGGTCCGGAGGTCGAACTGCGCTGCCATCTCCCACTGGGATTCGTACGTCTCGCGGACCGCCTCGACGAACGCGTCGTCGTCGGCCCCGAGCGCGGCGACGTGGTCGCTCACGTCGACCAGCGCCCACACCGAGGTGTCCGTGATGATGAGCGCGTTCGCGGCGCTGTGTCCACTTCGAATCGAGAGCGTGCCCGACGCCACGTGATCGGCGGCCTTGCTCGCCACCACGAAGTCGTCCATCACGTCCTTCAGCAGCGACGCCTCGGCGAGCACCCGGACCGACGGCGGATTCGACGCGCTCGCCGTCACCGTCGTCAACGCTTCGATCGCTTCCCCCGTCGGATCGACCAGCAACACCGTCTCCGTCGACTCGAACACCGTCTCCAGTATCTCCTCGAAGCTCTCCCCGTGTAGATTCGCCCCGGCGACCATGAACTCAATATCGCCGCTTCCGTATTTAATTTTAACGACCAGTAGTATGCGTAACAGAGTATATTCGGGTAGCGGAAGCGTTTAATTTTCTACCAATTGTCGGGTATCGCAACGACCGATGGCGTCGCCTCCACCCTCGTCGACTCGACGGAGAGACAGCTTTATGCTTCGGTTGCCACGCGCATACACATGGACTACAGTCACGTTCGTGCGACCGATCCGGCCGTCGCGGACGCCATCGTCGACGAAACCGAGCGCCAGCGGACCACGCTCTCGATGATCGCCTCGGAGAACCACGCGAGCGAGGCCGTCGTCGAGGCGCAGGGCAGCGTCTTCACCAACAAGTACGCTGAGGGCTATCCGGGCGAGCGCTACTACGCCGGCTGTCAGTACGCGGACGCCGTCGAGGAACTCGCCATCGAACGCGCCAAGGAGCTCTGGGGCGCCGAACACGTCAACGTCCAGCCCCACAGCGGCTCGCAGGCCAACATGGCCGTCTACTTCGCCACCCTCTCGCCGGGCGACAAGATCCTCTCGCTCGAACTGGAACATGGCGGTCATCTCAGCCACGGCCACCCCGCGAACTTCGCCGGCCAACTGTACGAGGTAGAACAGTACCGCGTCGACCCCGAGACGGGCTATCTCGACTACGAGGGGTTGGCAACCATCGCCGACGAGTTCGACCCCGACGCCATCGTCTCCGGTTTCTCCGCCTATCCCCGACAGGTCGACTGGGAGCGTATCGACGCCGTCGCCGACGCCGTCGACGCCATCCACGTCGCCGACATCGCTCACATCACCGGCCTCGTCGCCGCGGATGTCCACCCCTCGCCCGTCGGCATCGCCGACTTCGTCACCGGGAGCACGCACAAGACCATCCGCGCCGGCCGCGGCGGGATCATCATGTGCAGCGAGGACGACGCCGACGCCATCGACAACTCCGTCTTCCCCGGCGTGCAGGGCGGGCCGCTGATGCACAACGTCGCGGGCAAGGCCGTCGGCTTCGGCGAGGCGCTCGAGGACTCCTTCACCGACTACGCCGAACAGGTGGTCGAAAACGCCCGGGCGCTGGGCGACCAGCTCGAAGCCCACGGCCTCTCGCTCGTCTCGGACGGCACCGACACCCACCTCGTGCTGGTCGACCTGCGCGACTCGCATCCGGACCTCTCCGGCGGCGACGCCGAGGACGCCCTCGATTCGACGGGCATCGTCCTCAACGGTAACACCGTCCCCGGTGAGACGCGGTCGCCGTTCGACCCCAGTGGCATCCGCGCCGGCACGGCGGCGCTCACCACCCGCGGTTTCGACGAAGACGCCGTCCGAGAGGTGGGCGACCTGATCGCGCGTGTCCTCGACGCGCCGGAGGACGAGGAGACGCTCGCTGCCGTGAGCGACCGGGTGGACGAACTGTGTGCGGCCCACCCGCTGTACGAGTAGCGCGCTCCCGACTTCATCCGAGCCCCGTCACCGAACCAAATTAACTATACTTCTCGATGCAGTGGTCGGAAGCAACGGCCATGAAACTCGCTACAATCGGTGTCGGCAACGCCGGAAGCAAGATTGTGGACCGGATGGTCGAGTTCGAGTCCGAAACCAACCGGAACCTCTGTCGACACGTCCATGCGATCAACACCGCGCGAACGGACCTCGCCAAGCCCGAATACATCCCCGAGGAGCAGCGGGTTCTGGTCGGTGACACGAATCAGAAGTCGAAAGGGCACGGCGTCGGCGGCGACGTAGAGATCGGCGCCGAGGTTATGTCCGCCGATATCGACGAGATCCGTCGGGCCTTCGACGACATAGAGATCCACAACGTCGACGCCATCCTCGTCGCTGCCGGCCTCGGTGGCGGCACCGGGAGCGGCGGTGGCCCCGTCGTTATCGACGCCCTCCAGCAGATGTACGACGAGCCGGTGTACGCCCTCGGCGTCCTCCCCGGCGAGTACGAAGGCGGACGCCCGGCGCTGAACGCCGCCCGATCCCTCCAGTCGTTCGTCAACAAGACGGACAACTTCATCGGCTTCGACAACGACGCCTGGCGCGCCCGCGACCAGACGATCGAAGAGGGCTACGAGGAGATGAACCGCGAGCTGGCAGCACGGATCGTGACGCTGCTGGCGGCGGGCGAAACCGACGACTCGGATGTCGCGGAGAACGCGATGGACTCCAGTGACATCATCCGTACGCTCGACACCGACGGCGTGTCCTCGATTGGCTACGCCGCCACGGCGGTCGACGCACAACCCGAAGGGCTGCTCGACAGGTGGGGCGGAAGCGGCAAGGACGAGGACCCCCTCGACGACGCCAGCCAGGCGACGAAAATCAAGGCGCTCGTCCGCCGGGCGACCAACTCCCGGCTGACGCTGCCGTGTGAGGTGTCGAGCGCCGAGCGGGTGCTCGTCGTGCTCTCCGGGCCGCCGGAGGAGTTCTCCCGGAAAGGAATCGAGAGTGCTCGCCAGTGGCTCGAACAGGAAGCCGGGACGGTCGAAGTACTCGTCGGTGACGACCCGCGTGAACGCTCGTCGCAACTCGCCGCGGCCGTGCTCCTCTCGAACGTCTCGGACGCGCCGCGCATCGAGACGCTGCAGAACCAGGCCGTCGACGCGCAGGAACAGATCGCCCAGCAGCAAGCCGCACGCGAGGACAAGATCAACGATTTGATCACGGACGAAAACGACGACCTCGACCCCGTTGTCTGAACCGTGAACCGAACCGAACGCGCTCCGGCCCCTCGATGGGGGAAGCGATGAAACTCGCGCTCGTCGGCGTCGGCGGTGCCGGCAGCCGTCTCGTCGATGCGATCCGTGGTATCGAGGTGGAGGGCGATCGGCAGCTGTGTTACGGGCATCTACTGACGGTCGACATTTCGCGGACGGTCGCCGACGAGTTCGATCACCTCTCGCCGGAACAGCACGTGACGATCGGTGACACGCACCGCGAGGTCGACGAGGGCGTCGACGGCGACCAGGATCTCGCAGTCGAGATCATCCGCACCGACTTCCCCGAGATACAGCGCTCGCTCGACTCGATCCCCATGCGCAAACTGGACGGCGTGTTGGTCGTCGCGAGTCTGGGCGGTGGGACCGGGAGCGGCGCCAGCGCCGTGCTCGTCGAGCGACTGCAGGACATGTACGACAAACCGGTGTACGTCCTCGGTGTCCTTCCGGCCGAACGCGAGGGCGGTCACGCGGCGCTGAACGCCGCCCGATCGCTCCGATCGATCGTCCCGGCGGCCGACAGCGTCATGCTGTTCGACAACGACCGCTGGCTCGGCGGCGACGCCATCGAGGCCGACGGCGACGCCGACACGGACACCGCCGCCGAACGGTACGAACAGACGAACCGCGAACTGGCGTCCCGGGTTCTCAGGCTGTTCGCCGGCGGTGACGACGCCGCCGCGACGATCGGGGCGAACACGATGGACTCAAGCGACATCGTCCGTACGCTCTCGCCCGGCGGGGTCGCCTCCATCGGCTACGCATCGACCGAACTCGACGACAGCGGCGGACTGCTGTCGTGGCTCTTCTCGTTGCTTCCGGGCGGCGGAGACGACGAGGAGTCGGACGACCGGACCGACGCCCTGAAGATCCAGAGCCTCGTCCGGCAGTCGATCAATTCGCGGCTGACGCTGCCGTGTGAGGTGTCGAGCGCCGAGCGAGTGCTCGTCGTGCTGTCCGGCCCGCCGGAGGAGCTCTCCCGTCGCGGCTTCGAGAGCGCCCGGCAGTGGCTCGAAGAGGAGACGGAGACGGTCGAGGTGCTCGCCGGCGACGACCCGCGGCCGGGATCGTCGACCATCTCGGCGTCCGTGTTGCTCTCCAACGTCACCGAGGTGCCCCGGATCGACGCCATGCAGCGGCAGGCCGTCGAACACAAACACACCAGTGCCGACCGCGTACAGGCGCCCGACGAGTCGGACTGATACGGATTATTGTAACTGGTTATCGGTGGTTCGCCGGACCGTCTCGGCGAACCACTGGCACTGATTTACAATAAACCGTATGACGCTCTGCTCTCGCCTACCGCCGCCGCCGTTCGTCGTCGTCACGCGGTCGAACCTTGTTCGCGAACACGACGAGCAGGCCGAGCACCCAGCCGATCGGGACGGCGAGTCCGGCCCACATCCCGACGAACGCGAGACCGGACAGGTCGAACGTCTGCCGGATGACGGCGTTGAGGTTTCCGACGATCAGGACGTTGTCGAGGAGCCACGCGGCCAGTGAGGTGCTCCGCGGGAGGATGACCTCGCCCAGCGTGGGTGAGAAGAGCGCGGCCGTCACCGGGGGCAGAAAGATCGCCGCGACGACGAACGGATACGCGGCGACGAAGGTCAGTCGCCGACCGCCGGTTCGGGCGGCACCCCACGCGAGCGCGGCGGAGACTGTCGCGACCACGCTCGCCGTGAGGACGGCTTTGAACCCCGAGGTCGGAAGCTGTCCCCAGGCGAGCGCCGTCAGTGCGCCCCAGGCGACAGCCACGACGCCGATGATCGCGATCAGTCCCAGCCCGGTTGCGATTCGGTTGAGCTTTCGGGTCACGTACCGGGCCCAGAACCCGACGACTGCAAACGGGTACGCGGCGGCGATCAGTACGGCCCCCAGTCCGCTCCACGCCCAGAAAACGAGGCGGTCCCGAGTCGTCTCGGGACGCCAACGATTCCGAACTGGATGACTGTGTGTGTCCATCGAGAACAGAAGTTTTCGCCACGCGGTCAGCAACCGTATGATATCGGCCCGGATGGCGTTGACGAGTTCGGAGTCCGTCTGCATTGGTCCACGGTACTCGATAAGGGCCGTTAACAGTTTTCGCTTGGCGACGCCGTCCGGGGGATGTCCCCCACGTCACTCGACTTCCGTCTTGACGACCGTCACCGCTTCGTCCGCCAGTCGCACCACGCGATCGGTGACGCTCCCGAGGAGGCTCCGGTACTCCGACGGGTGGCGCCGCGTGCCGAGGACGATCAGATCGACCCCGTTGTCGTCGGCGTAGTCGACGATCTGTTCGTGGGGCCGGCCGTGTCTGAGTTCCTCGATCACCTCGACGCCGTGATCGGCCGCCCGCTCTCGAACCGCGGCGAGGGCGTCCTCGCCAACCTCCTCGAGGCCGTGTTCCGGCCCCTCGCGTTCGTCGACGTATTCGTCGCCGCTGTACGCCGAGTAGACGTCGCTGTCGACGACGAAGAGGACGTGAAGCATGGCGTCGTGGAGCGCCGCCAGTCGGATCGCGTGCGCCGTCGCGTTCTCCGAGCCGACTTCGCCGTCCGTCGCGAGCAGGATATCGTCGTACATGTACGCCCGTACGACACGTTGGGTGAAAAACTCCGGTGGTTGCTCCCACCTGCCGATACTGCGCCAAACGGAGACTTGAAGAGCACACGGCAACCCCGTTCGGGCATGACACAGGTTATCGACGGCAACGCCGTCGCCGCGGAGGTCCGTGACGGACTGGGAGACGCCATCGACACGCTTGACGACGCCGGTGTCACGCCCACGCTCGCCACCGTCCTCATGAGCGACGACCCCGCGAGCCAGACGTACGTCTCGATGAAACAGCAGGACTGCGAGGAGGTCGGCATCGAAGCCCTCGACGTAGAGATCGATCCCGACGCGCCCTCCGACGAGTTGTTCGACACCGTCACGGACCTGAACGACGATCCGGACGTGAATGGCATCCTCGTTCAGATGCCCGTCCCCGACCACATCGAGGATCGCGACGTGATCCGCGCCATCGACCCCGCGAAGGACGTGGACGGCTTCCACCCCGAGAACGTCGGCCGCCTCGTCGCGGGCGATCCGGTCTTCAAGCCGTGTACGCCCCACGGCGTCCTGAAACTCCTCGACGCCGCCGATGTCGACACCGAGGGTGCCGACGTGACGATCGTCGGTCGGTCCAACATCGTCGGCAAGCCACTCGCCAACCTCCTCATCCAGAAGGCCGACTACGGTAACGCGACGGTGACCGTCTGTCATTCCCGCACCGAGAACCTGGCCGAGAAGACTCGGCGCGCGGACGTGGTGGTTGCCGCCGTCGGCGTCCCCGAACTCGTCGACGGATCGATGCTCTCCGACGACACCGTCGTCATCGACGTGGGCGTCAACCGCGTCGAACGCGACGGGGAGTCGACGCTGGTCGGCGACGTGGACTTCGAGAGCGCGAAGTCGGTAGCCAGTGCCATCACGCCCGTCCCCGGCGGCGTCGGCCCGATGACCCGGGCGATGCTCCTCTACAACACGGTGAAGGCGACGAGTCGACAGGAAGACGTGCCGGTCTCACTGGAGTAGCTCACCGAAGCCGCTCCCGTGGGGCCGCGAGCGTCGTCATCGTCGCTCCCGGCCGGTAGGCACTCACCGAAGCCGCTCCCGTGGGGCCGCGAGCGTCGT
>Ga0207720_100090_pt1 | contig 92912 bp, 79 predicted proteins | sample A23P2SouthBayCA_2_FD_187751 | JGI IMG/M metagenome (GOLD analysis project Ga0207720, IMG submission 187751) | Aerobic enrichment media microbial communities from Eden Landing Ponds, California, USA - A23 E3 (2) (SPAdes) | ecosystem: Environmental > Aquatic > Marine > Unclassified | place... | reverse complement strand
CCGGCGCTGAACACCGTACCACTGGGCTAGCTCGGTCTGCGTGACACCGTTCTTGTACGCGATAGCCGCTAAGAGCCGTTGTGTCGGCTTCTTTCCGTCCACGTTGTCGAGAGCGTCTTGCAGTTCCTCGACGGAAATCTCGTCGAGATGGTTCACTATCTCTTGCAAGAGTCTCCGAGTAAAAAATTCTAACGATTACTATAGTTCAGGGTTTGTCTCTGGCCAGTCTCGCATATAACTCTACAACTCTCTACCGCTACAGAGAACACCTATGAACAACCAATCCACAGTCTCGGCGGATGGACGTGTTGTGTTCCTTCTGTTCAAGCACAACAACGATGAAATAGGAGCAGTCTGCCGATTCTGATTTATGTCATTCAGAAACCCTTTTCAAGTTCTCTCACCGTGCTAAATTCAAAAAACCACAAGGTGAGAGCCTAATCAGATTCAGTTGGCGTGAAAATAAGACACGCACCAGAACCCAAACTCCGAAACTGTGACCAATTGTATCAGATATATGTCCACCGTCCGAGTGGGTCTTGTAGTGAGTAACCTATGACACGACACGATGACCGGTCCAGCAAGAACCGATTCGCAACCACCGCCGTCGGCGCAGCAGAAACCGAGACGCATTCTCACAAAGATGGAACGAACGACGTCGTCTCGCCGATCCACCTCTCGACAACGTTCGAGTGGGCCAGTGGGGAGGATGCCAATGAACACGACTATTCGCGAGAGAGCAATCCGACGCGGGCAGCCCTCGAAGAGCAGTTAGCTCGCCTTGAAGGCGGTGAACATGCACTAGCGTTCGCCTCCGGAATGGCCGCCACATCGACGACGATGTTGTCACTCGTCCCCCCAGGAGGTCATGTTGTCTCTTCGGACACCATCTACAGCGGAACCGAAAAACTGCTCACGGAACACATGGCCGGACATCTCGGCGTTGACATCGACTTCGTTGACGCTCGTGACCCCGATAACGTCGCCGATGCGGTCAACGCGGATACTGACCTGATCTGGGCAGAAACACCATCGAATCCTTTGATTAGGTTGTGCGATATCCAAGCGATAGCCGATCTTGCCGATGACCACGCTGCCCTGTTCGCTGTAGACAGTACCTTTGCAAGTCCGTACTACCAGGCCCCGCTTGAACTGGGTGCCGATATTGTCGTTCACAGCACCACCAAGTACCTTAACGGGCATTCTGACTCGATCGGCGGTGCCGTTATCACCGACGACAGTAGGGTGTTCGAGCAATTGTCGTTCGCACAGCGGGTTGGGTTTGGGAATATGCTGTCGCCGTTCGACTGCTATCTCGTTGCTCGAGGCATCAAGACATTGCCCGCGCGGATGGAACATCACGAGAAGAACGCGATGGCAGTTGCCAGGTTCCTCGAAAACCATGATCGAGTCACTCGTGTCTACTACCCAGGTCTCGAGAGCCACCCGCAACATGACCTTGCGAGTGAGCAGATGTCGGGGTACAGCGGGATGCTGTCCTTCGAGTTCGATGGTACTCCCATCGAACTTGAGGCGTTTATCCAGGGACTGGAGATTTTCACGCCGGGAGCGAGTCTCGGTGGGGTCGAGAGCCTTATTGAGGTACCGTCACTAATGCTTCCCGACGAATTCAGTCGTAGTGAAGATTCGGCGGAGGTTCCCGAGACGTTGGTTCGAGTATCCGTTGGCCTTGAAGACGCTGACGACCTTTGTGAAGACCTCCGGAGGGCGCTACCGTAGCGCACACGTTCTGTTTTTCGTTCTGACGTCCCGATTCGAAAGCGTGACCATTGTCCGCCAGATATGGCAGCTGCAAGCGGGAAGAAGGACTGTTTCTACACGAGGATTATTCGATCGGTTCGATTACATCTCCGGGGCGGATAATCCCATCTTCAATAATATCTGCCCGGAGCCCACCTCGGTGAGTTAGCGCCTGCAATACGCCATCCTGAGTGATGCGCTGAAGATGATTACAGGGTTCGCACAGTCGATCCCCTCGACAGATGGCGTCACCAACTCGGAATCGTTGTCCAACGAGGTGATTGAGTGCCACATCACGGGTTTCGATGTTCCGTCGGTGTTCTCCCGGTTCGAGTTTGATTCCCGATTCCCGTTCGATTGCTGTTACAGCCTCTTGCTCAATCAACGTGAGGTCGTACCCATCGTGGCGTTCCTCATCTGATTCCCACCCGACAAAGGTCCCCGTCTCAATCTCGCTAAAGTAGCGATCTCCTCGGAGCCCCTGTCCGGCAACTGCTTCAACGTCAGTCTGTTCTTCCATCTCCGCTTCGGCTTCTGGGGCGATGAAAATCCGCTCGATAGTGCCACTCCCGGTCATGTGTGCGATGTGCGTTTAATACAGAATAAAGACTCTGGTGAGAGTGGTCTTGACAAAGTATACTGTGATAAGATTTCATACCTACCTTTCGGCTGTTTCATCGCTGGTCGCGTGAATCGAACATCGAAGTCTTGCTGAACTCACCCTCTGGGCGTTGTTTAGACGCGTGATTTCAGCGGGCTGACCCCTCAATTGCGCGTTCGATGTTTCGCACCGCCGATTTCATGACAAGTTCACGGAATTGACCGAACCACGTTCTCGCCCACAGCGTCTCACCGTACCGCTGCCGCAATCCGAAAAACACAGATTCGGCGTTCGAACGCTGGTTGTACGCCCGATCGTAGATCAACAAATTCCTCGCCCAGCCCCGAAAACCGGGGTCACGTTTCGGAATCAGCGGTGTGACACTTTCAGAACGTAATTTCGTCCGAAGTGCTTCCCAGTCGTATCCTTTATCCGCCGCCACAGCCGTCAGCTTCTCAAGATTCCGCACTAACACCTGCCAGCCGATCTGAGTATCGTGCGGTTGTTTCATCGAACAGTGTATGTCTAGTATCGCACTCGTTTCACAATCGATGAGCAGCGTTGTCTTCACCGCCTCAAACGTGTAGTCTGTTCGCTTCGCGTAGTGCTGGCTAGCTTGGACACGATCCATTCCGGTTGCGTCGATCGCTTGAACATCACCGAGATCATACATTTCAACCGACGCATCGAGCATCGCTCGCCACCGCTTCATCGGAATCTCTTGCTTCCGCGCACAGATCGTAGAGAAGTGAGGAAGCGTCTCAACCGTTAAATCGAGTGATTCTGCAACTCTCGGCATTTCTCGCAGAACATCCATCAGCTTCCGGTAGTCGTGGTTGAGATACTCTTTGAACCCTTGAACGGCGAGAATTACCCAATCGGCATACCCCTCTTTTCCGGGTCGGTATGCCGGAGCTGGCTCGCCAGCGACGGCTTTTTTGGCGAGCGATACAATCGTCTCTGCGAAGCGGGCTGTCTTGGTTTGCACACCCAACCCGTCCCGCTTCAGCTTCTAGTAAATTGGTACTTCTCCGAAGCTACTAGCTTGACGATACTAGTGAAACAACCCTCAGACAGACCGAGTCTAACCGTCTAAACAAGGCCCACCCTCTGTCTGTGTCACGGAGATTCTGTCAAGGTCGAAGAATTTCAACAGGGCCGCGTCGTCAGCAGAAGTATCTCACTATCAACCCATGTTGCGGTGACACGGTCTCACTTCAACCATGATCGTGTTCGCTCCCACATTGACGCAGATTCCGTGTCAGGATCTTCATCCTGGTCACGCGGTGCTACTGCCTCGACACGCTGCTCAAGCCGGTCAACAGTCGCTTCCAACTCCTCGATGTACGCCTGTTTTTCCGCGAGAGTCGCCTCGAGCGTTTCAACTCGGTCAGTCAACACCCGATTTTTCTCGACGAGATACGCCGTGTTCTGCGTTGATTGCGTTCCCACACTCTGTTCCGTCGTAGTTTCGTGGTCCTCACGAGGCTGCGTGTCTGGGTCGTAGAACTCCGACGTCTGCTGGACTGCTCGCTCAAGTGTCTTCTCACCATATGTCGACCCGTCTGCATAGTGGACTTCGTCCCATTTCTCGCGATACAGCCCCGAGTCCCGAAAGAGGCGGTCCATCTGTGGGTGGTTCCCGCCCGTCCAGAACGCGAGTAGACAGCAAAGTGCCATATCTGCCTCCGAGTGGCTCTCATATCCACTCGTCTGGCCGCGCCACAACCGGTCGAACTTCTCACCGTTCGCTGCCTCCCTCGCCTTTGTCAGTACAACCTCGTCGTTGAGGGTAGGCTCACTCACGTCATCGCGTTCTGCGGATGGTGTTGAGCTCGGTGGCTCCGTTGTCGGCTCGGTGTCGGGCTGGACGTATTCACGATGGACGTCAACAAGTGCATCCTGCCGGTGTGCGATCTCTGTCGGCGTCCCCGCAACGTGAGCACCGGTTACTGTAAAGAAGCGCGCTGTATCGTAGCACTCGACTCCTCCACGGCGATTCCGCCCTGCAGGGAGTTCTCCTGCAACGAGGATGTGGAAACCTGTTCCCGATGGCGACACCTCCGTGTAGGAATCTAGCTGGGTGATTATCGCCTGTGCGTCGTCGTCAATCGTACCCGTCTCAGGGTCTCGACAGTCGTCTAAATCCACACCGACAAACGGGTCGTCATCGGTGAACACAAACCCAATCCCATCAGCGTCGTCTGACTCGACAGCCGCAACCGCAGTATTGAGATCAGACCATGTCACGGAATCGGTTGCCGAACCGAAGCCGCCAGTCGCAGGGTTGACGGGGACCTTCGTCGCTTTGTCATCTCGCATCTCACTCCGCCAGCAAACCCACTGCTCACGCTCGCGAAGTTCGGGTGGCAGCTGGTCTATATCGAGGTCAATTTCATCACACATTCGTTGTTCCTCGCTGACTCGCAGTCATTTCAGAGTCCAAATACGTCTGCATTGTCTGGTCACTTTGACAATACCCAGTTCCGACGGGGTCCCCCCTGTCTATACTAGTCGGATTCTGTCGTAACCGACAATCCGAATCTGTCCAAGATATGCCGTTCAGTTCCGCTATCATCCGAATTCTATCGTAACGGCTGTCGTAACTCTGGATGGGACTATCGTAACCTGTCGTAACCATCCGTCTGAACACTCCTTTAACCGGTTTCTGGCTGAATCGGCCGTTGTTCGTCTGACCGGGGACAAACGCTGACAGACCAGTATCAGTCATTAGATAGTTCCTCCTGAGTGAGGGCAAGCCCATCGTAATGACGAGTCGTCTCATTCCCGTCTTTCTTGACCGTGCTATCGAACTCGACGTGCTGTCTCAGCCGGCGTGTGAACCACCGCTTTGAGTCCGGTGAAAGCCCCTGTTCAGTCACCCACGACTGATAGCAGTTGTAAACCCGTTCAGAGGAGACAGATCCGTGAGCTGTCTCACGGAGGAACTCCTCTGCAAAGCGGCCCACAACAGCATCAGGGTCGTCTGCAAGCTCCGATACGTCGACCAGAGACTCGTCCGACTCGTCTGATGTGGGGGTTGCGGCTCTTTCGGCCGCTACGGTATTGGATTGGGTTGGCTGTGCGACGAGATCTAACTCCGAGAGGTCACTCAAGGGCCGTACTGTGCCGTCCCGATAGATTACTGCGTCACCGTCGTTCCGAAGAATGACGATGAGATACTGCTCACTACTGAATCCTGGATACGGCAGTTCATCCTCAGGGACGAATGGCCGCTTGAGCTTAGTCCAGTCAGCAGTAAACGCCTCCTTCGAGTCGTAGACATACTGCTCGCCCCCCGCATAGACGACGTACTCATCGGCCACCGAATCATAGCTGTAAACCGCAGGCAGTCGACTCTTCGAGAGTTCGTCTAATGACTCAACTCGAAGCAGTTCACCCCCAGCACCGTCTTCCAAAACAAGGCACCCATCGACTCGTGACCAGATCGTCTGTGCGCTCTCAGGTGACACGGGTCGAAGTGCCGTCAGACCACCCTCCTCGCTCGCACCACCATTGAACGAGATCGTTGTATCAGTCGTATAGAACCGCGTGTCTCCTGACTGGAGTTCGCGAAGCGGTGGCGACAGCACCTGTTCGACACGTTCTGCCCAGTAGGGTTCCGGCTCACCAGCCCGAACGACAAACATCGGGATTTCCCCCGCCTCCTGTGCTTTGCGGAGGTTCGTGAGGACTTTCGCAGGCTTCCCTGGCGTTGTCGTCTCGACCTCGATGGCAAACGGAGCGTCAAACGCAGGGTGCGTCGCACGCCCATCCGGTTTCTCGCTCCCGTCTTGGCTGAGTATCGATACTGTACAGCCATGGGTCGTCAGTTCTGCTTCGATCTGTGCAAGAGCAGCGTCATGCTTCGAACTGCCAGCAGATTGGACTGTCCCAGTATCAGGGGCAGCAACCGCTTCGCCCGCTTCAGTAAGACGAATCACGAGTTCGTCTTGGTCGAGGTGAACCGTCGTTTCAAGGAAGCGAGAGCGCTGGCGAATCGTCGATAGTTCGTCGTACGTCGGTGCATCACCACCTGATTCGTCACACAGACGGCGGAGTTCATCATCAACGGTTTCGACTGAAACCCAGCCGTTTGCCTCACGTTCGGACAGCCGAAGTTGCACCGCTCGAACGACTTTCGCAAGAGCCGTGTCGAGTTCCCCATCAGTAATGTCAAGCGTGGTACTGAGTTCGTCGGGGAGTTCTGTCGCCGGTGCCTCAGTCGTGGTCACGCCGTATGTCTCGTCAACGCGGCCCTGCATCCGACTGAGCGTCTCACTAAACCGAGACTCTTCACTTTCGGTAAGAGGACGGTCGCTCTCAGGATGCCCATCCGGAATCGGCAGCGGAGCGAGACTGAACGGATACGGCCCAGTCTCACCGAAGATCGGACTTGGGAGATTCGCAATCCACTCACCACGCGGAAGTGACCGGATTCGGTTCGCGAACGCTGTTGGGTCCATTTCCTCGTGAGCCATCGCCCTAGCGAGCTCACGGTCAACGTTGATCTTCCCCACAATCGGACTCCCGATATTGTTGAGGACGTTGAGATAGGCGCGCCGCCCCCCTTCCGCTTTCATTTGCTCGGGGAACTGCATCGAGAGCCCGACTGACAGCCGGAAACTCCGCCCTTGCTCGAGTAGTGTATTCATGACATCCGAAACAGCAACCGACGCTGCCTCATCAATCAGGAGATTAACCACGTAATCGTCCGGCCGCTTACCGACATCCTGGTTCTCTTCTTTCAGGGCGTCCTCGAGGTTGGTCAGAATCACACCGGTCATGACGCGAGCAGCATCCTCACGGAGATCACCCAGATCAAAGAGAATCACCGTATCGTCGTCGATGACATCGCGGAAATCAAACCGTGGCTCGGTGTTGTTGAAGATTCGACGCAGGTGTGTGTCATCCGAAATAACTGAAAGACGATTGCCGACACCACCCAACACATTCGAGAAGGTCGTCTTGTCTGCCTGTAACTGTCGTCGGAGTGACCGCGAGACAGCCTCGTCACTCGATTGCGGGGCAGCACTCAGATCTGGCTGGGGTGGCCCTGCCTGCCAAAGTTGATCAAGCGCATACTCTAACTGCCGATGAGCGAAGTAGTCCGCTGACTCGCGATACTGGCCGTTTTCGCGACCATGCGTCTCATCGAACAACACTTTGATCAGCGACTTAATCAACCCAGGTGCGACTGTCGCCCGCTCGTAGCGGTCAACCCCCATAACGAGTTTCAGAATTTCCTCGTAGTGGTCGGCCTTTCGCTGGACAGCGTCTTCCCGCCGGAGTCCGTTTTCAAGCGACGGCTCGAGATTGAAAAACGAGAAGCCGGGGAGGACGTCTGGGAGAGAGAAGTAGATAACATTCTCTCTGAGGTCGTCCAAGCCGAAACGCGCAGCATGCGCACGCATGTAGTTCTCCGCCATACCGTCGCCCTTCGGTTCGATGAGAATCGACGGCCCAGTCGTCGTCTCGTAGAGTGAGAGGAGTTCATTGATCTGTGCCTTGGACTTACCGGCCCCAGTCGTCCCAAACCGGCCATAGTGTGTCGGTAACAGTCCGGGAGGTATTCGAGTCGGTTGCTTCTCCGCTTCACCAGTCTCATCAAGCGCGTAGCCGATTGCCATTCCCTCACGGAACTCGCTCATGAGGTCCGGATTCGGACGGGCAAGCGGGTTCCGGCTCTGTTGCTCAGCACGCGTCCCACGAGAACCCTCCATTGTCAATCGTTCCGACGAAGGGACAACCACGAAGTTCGCAAGCTCGGCCCCACAGAGAACCAACTCCGGCCGGGTCTTACCACGTCCAGTCGTTACCTCTCGCGAGAGGAGTCGCTGGAGCGCTGCTCGGGCGTGCTGTTCTTTCTTCGACTGCCGGAAGCCCCGGTCTCGAAGCCGTGTCGCTTCGATCTCGTAGAACGGGCCGTCGAGTGGGTCAAAGACCGGCGCGAGTGACGACAGGCGGTCATCAAGGGCGTCGCGGCCAGCCTCGCTCGTTGGCACGCCAATTGCCCGAATATTCGTCGTGTACGAGCGCTTGGGATTGACCGCATCAATCGCATCAAGTCGCTTGACGACGATGTCACTCAACTCGTCACGGGTTCGACGTTCGTACTCCAGTTCGGGGTCAAGCAGGTCGCCAAGGATTTTCTGCGACAGCGTATCCCGTCCATCATTCAAGTCCTCTTTGCGGAGTTCCGCATCCGCTTGCCAGCTCTCCCGGCGCTGAAACACGACTTGGAACGCGAGCGGTTCGCGTGCATCGTTCAGATGGTCGATCAGCGACGCAAGCACAGCCCCCGGCTCGTCGACCGCCGGCAGGGTGCTCTCGTCAGGCGTCGCCGTCAGCGGTGTCAACGACGACATCCAGTCTTGCTTCCGAACTGCCGACCCACACCACCGCACGCCCCGTGGTGAGACGGCGTCGGTCGCGGGGCGGGCGAGAATCGTCCCGTCTGCGGCCACCGTCGGCTTCTCGACCGACGTGGGTGGAACCTCGTCAGCGAGGGAGTCAGTCGTTTCGAGTTCGACAACTGTCTCTCCAATCGACACCAGTCCGTCCGCCGTTCTGCCACCCATCTCGTCGGCAGCGTCCGTCGGTGAACCCTCAGACTCACGTGTTGTGGTTGTGCCGCCGTCTGGCGCTGTGCCGGCGTCGACGTCTGCAGCCGAATACTGCTCGTCGTCGGTGAACTCATACTGCAGGTCACCTTGCTGGTAGCGCTCAACGAACTCCTCATGAGACAAGGCAACTGGGTGAATCAACTTCGACGCGACGTCCACCTCGACACGCTCGATGTCGAACGTCTTCGGATAGATCGACCGAAGTCGCTCTTCGAGTGTACCGAGATAGTCGTCGGCTCCATAGTAGAACTCAACCGGGGCGTCTTGTCCGGTACTGAGTGCGAGGAACTCGAAGCACGGTGGGGTCGCGGATGTAAACGGGTTGAGTTTCGACCACAGCCCCGAGCTGTCAGGAGTCAGTTTGTGGAGACTCTCGAGCGTTTTCGGGATGCCACGAGGAGTAAGTTCCTCCGAGGTCGGCGTCACGCGAAGATACTCACGCTCAGGCATCGTCGGTACCTCCAAGCTGGCCGTTGTCAGTTGCTGTTGAATCAGTCTGCATGTCTTGTGACTCTCCGTTTGCTTGCTGCGCTAACTCCGTCCGAAAGGTCTCAATATCCGTAGAGACTGCTGTCTCACCAGCACCGGGCAGCGACGCCCGGCGCTGCTCGGTCGGATCGAAGTCGATGACTTCCTTCTCTTTGGGCATCGCTTCGACTCTGATACCACGCCATTCGCCGTCGACGCCAACGAGTGCCTCAGAGAAGCCGGCGTCTTCGTTCCCGGGAACCGCGTCCTGTACGTACCGCATCTGGGCGTGATTCAGGCCGAACTCGTCGGCCCACTCCGCGTCCATCCCATCCAAGCGATGGAACTGCTTAACGGCACACTGGTCGAGGATAGCCTCACTTTCAGCGTGCTCGAAGAACTCGTCGACGGTCTGGGTGACCAGCCGAATCGAGAGGTCGTGGTGGCGATGGTGTCGGAACACCGTTTCGAGGAACGCCAGACTCGCGGCGTCCTGCATGATGTACCGCGCTTCGTCGATCACGAACACGACCTCTTTGTCTGTCTCCTTCGCCCGCTCGTAGACGAGCGAGATGAGCAACTGCATCGTCAGCGCCGTACTGCTGTCGACGCTCCCCTCCTGCTGGGCGAGGTCGAGATAGATGACTTTCTCGTCGCGGATGTCGAACTCCGATTCCTTCCCGAGGTTCGCGTAGCGACCTGCGTCCTCGAAGGGCCGCAGTTGGTCGATCAACCACGTCGCGTCGTCGCTAAGTTTCTCAGCTTCCGCATCCGACCGGACGACGAACGACTCGGGGTCGTCGACCATCTCTTCGAAGACGTCCAGCATCTCTCGAATCGTCGGGCTCGGGTTACCGTGGGTCGTGATATCATCAGTAATGCCATGACGCTCGTAGGCGTGTCTGAGTCCAAGTTCGAGCGTCGTTCGGCGGTCGCCAAGTGAGATGCCGCGGAGAGCGAAGAAATTCGTCAGGAAGCTCATCGCGTCGTCGAGTTTCTCGTTGAACGGACTCGCGTCTTCACCCATCGCCCGCTGGACGTGTTCGGGCGTTTGGCGGATTTCGAGCGGGTTTAGTCCGAGTGTCCCACCAACGGTGATTCGCTTGGCATCGAGTGCTTCGGAGACGCCCGCCCAGTTGTTGAGCGGTTCGAGAATGATGCCGATGCGGTCCTTGCTCTGTTCGATCGACCGGATGAAGTTCTCCTTTGCACCGAACGATTTGCCAGAGCCCGTGTCGCCGACAGTAAACATCGCATAGCCGTTATCCCGGGCGAACGGGTCGATGACGACCGGGCTCTGGTTGTCCTTGTGGATCCCGAACTCGACGCCCCCTTCTTCGAGAATCGTCGCGTTGTGTGGCGACGCCAGAAGCGACCCAACAGCGCCACCGAGGGCAATCGACTCTCGACCGAACACGTTGTCGCCGATTGGGGCGGCGGACTGGAGCGCGAGGTCCTGCCGGCAGATAGCCGTCTTTGGCGTGAGATTCGCCGGTTCGTCACGGAGCGCGCTTTTGACTGCTCTGACAGCATCTCGGAGGTCGTCCTTGTTGTCGGCGCGGACGGTGACGAATAGCCCTTGGTCGAACACACTCGCACCACTCTCGACGGCCTTGTACGTCGCCGCTGCCTCGTTGGCTCGCTCTTGAAGGTACTCACTCCGGACGCTCTGTTCTAAATCAGCGTCGACCTGCAGGTCGTCCGCGATGTCCTGCAGTTCGTTTCGTGCGCGTTGCTGGTTCTTCGGCGTGATGTGCGCCGTGAGGTCGAACTCGACGTCGGTCAACTCGAAGAGGTCACTCAGGTAGCCGTCATTCGGGTAGTCGGCGTAGTCAGCGATGTATAGCGTCGTCGTCCATTGCTCACCGACACGGGCAGCTCGCGTCTTCCATTCGACTGCCGCTGGGGCCGTCGCCGTCTTGTGTGACTCCGAAATGTCGTCGAGAAGTTGGCCCTCTGCGTCGCCGGCTTCAAGCGTCTCTTCGTCGAGGACATCCGAAAAGTCGACTTCCGGCTCGTCGTCGGTGCGATATCGTTGCCAGAGAGCTGCTCCACTAACGCCGAGCACCACGATAGTCCCCAGATAGAGTGCTGCACCTTCGGGGGAGGTTGGCTGTTGAGCCCACTGGGTGAGTTGCGTGAGAATATCACGACTCGACTGCAACGGGAGGTTACGCATCGAACGCCACCTCCCGGCGTGAGCGACTGAGAATCGGCTGTTCGCGAATCACGTCTGCTTCGGTCTCGAAGTCGTGCTCCTCGCCGTTCCAGAAGTCCATGTTCAGAACGAACAACTCGATCGTGCTGAGTCGGTGGGCAGACCAGCCGGAGGCCTGCTGAATGAATTCGGAACGGACGTCTTCGATCCGGTCGTCCAGCTTCTCGAACATCTGAGCGCGGCGTTCCACGTCAGAGAGGTCCGCACGCCGGGTGACGAACGGGTTGAACAGGATGCCAATCACGGGGAACTGCGTCAGCTTTTCAGCCGGCGTTCCCTCGTCACGGTATCGGTCGTAGACTTCGAGTGGCGAGACTTCTACACCGATGTAGTATCGGACCTGCTGAATGCCGCGGTCACGCATTTCTTTGGGCCGCGTCTCCCGATACTCCTCGAGGAGTTCCCGGAAGATCGGGTTCTGTGTGACGTCCTCGTCGGTGAGTCGCTCCTCGATTGTCTCGGTGATCTGTTCGACCGGGAATGACCGGGTTGTTGCGTGGAATTTGAGCTTCGAGTCGAGTTCTTTGTTGGCGAACTCGGTGCCTGCGTCCTGGAGTTGGGCCCAGTCGTCGGCCATCGCGAAGTCCATGTTCCCCGGGTCGATTTCGATGAACGCCTCCATCGCGCCGTCAGTCCGCTGAATCGCGCCGGCGCCGGGCCACGCTCGCTCGATATTCGTGAGGTCTTGGGTTCGCTCGTCTGGTGTGAATGGCGTGTAGTTCGCGAGTCCGCCCTCGTTGCGTGCAGTTTCGTTCGCTTGGCTGTCCGAGTGTTCCGGCGCGCTCAACGTAATCCGGGGCCGTTTGACGTAGCGATAGACGTCTTTCGTCCAGGTCCACGCGTTCAGATGGTCGGGAGTGACGTAGACGATGGCTGCGCCCATCCCGAGGCCGCTTGCGATAAGCGGGACGGCGAGTGATTCAATGCCCGTGAGGCCGGCGAGGAGCAACCCACAGATGGGGAGAGCGATGAGGATGCCGACGTCACCCTCTTCGATGTTGAGGTAGGGGATGCGACTCGCTTCGCCGAACTGGTCCATGATACGCCGGGCGGCTGTGTCTTGATCTGTCGACATAGTTAGCGGGTTCGGGGTTCGTTTTCGGTCCGCCGGTACGACGGCAGTCCGTCGCTGTCATCAGTCGAGTCACGCTGTGCGGCTGCTCGCTGGGCGAGTGCTTGACCGGCGGCGGCTTTCGGCCCCCAGCGGGCGGCCGTCGTTGCGACGCCAGCGCCGCCGACATACGCGCCGGCTGCGACGCCGCCGACGAGGGCTGCGCCTCGCGTTGCACCACCAATCACCTTCGCGGTGAGGGGTGTCGCGTACGTGAACGTCTTCCACGTGAGATAGAGCGCGATTAGCGGAAGTGATGTCGCGACAAGATACTTCAGAAATGGGCTGTTTGGCGTGAGAACGCCTTCAGAATAGAGCAAATCGTATCCCTTGAACACGACTGCTGCTGGGAGAGGGAGAACTGCAAGAGGGACAAACCGCTTACAGAACCCCATCGCGATGTCAGAAAGAACAGGGAGATTACCATAGGCGATGGCAAACGCGATGGGCATTCCGTACACATAGACGAGGACCAACACCTCTCGAATGTAGTAGAGAGCTTCAAGCACCCACATCGAAAGACCACCCATAACAGCGAAAAGTAAGCTGAGGCCGGGGTTGGTCACGGTTTCCCGGAGAAAGTTGAGCATGACATCGCCTAGCGAACTCAAGCTCGGCAGGAGGGCGATTGTAAACCCATCAACAATGTAGAGACCGAGGGCGCTGACCCAGTACCAACAGATAATAAGACACGCCCCAACCCAGGCAGTCTTCTTTGTGCGTCTGGCTTTGTATTCACTCCCGACATTGAAAATCCGCATCGTGTGTCGCCCCTGAACGCACATCAACAACAGGAGTAGCGAGATCAGCATGATCTCACCTCCGACAAGGGCATCGCGAATGGCCGGCCACGCGCCATTCGTTGGTGTCCCGAAAACGAACACACCATCAGTTTCGGGAGTCGGGGTTCCGAACATCTCTGTAGAAAGCGTCTCGTACCCCTGATTTACGCCCTGCATGAACAGAGACGTCACCCAAGCAACGATCTTCTTGAATCCCTCTAAGGCGATATCAATCAGATCAACCATCGCTATGCCTCGCTAATCGTAATCTCACAGTTGTTGAACTCGTCTGAAGCAGAGTACTGGACTTGGTACGTCTCAGAGGTTTTCTTTGCGTCAACTCGCGTTTCTAAAACGACTTCAAATTCTCCCGATTGGCGTTCATTTTTGCACGAGATTCCCTCAGCTCGAATGAACGCGAATGGGGACCGATAGCTGTATAGAGTGAGTTTCTGCCCAGGACGAACAGTTACTGCAGCTGTTTCATCATCTGCATCTGGGGCGTAGATACCACTCACACCATCGGCATCAGCGTAATTAGTCCCCTCTTCATCGGAGGGATACGGAACGTCTCCGATGAAGAGTAATTTCGTGACTGCGTTTGGCCCCGTTCCACGGTTCTCAACAGTCACAAACGCCTCATCAGTAACTTCGTCACCCGATGAGTTCCACATCTTCTCTGGCTGATTTCTCCCAATCCCCATCTCGACGATGCTGAGGTTCGGTTGAATGGAAAGTGAGCCCTCAGCAACAGTTTCGTCACCATCCAACGCGACGACACGGTACTCTCCGGGCTCGTAGGCAGTCCCGATTTCGAACGAAACCTGTCGTGCGCCGGCGGCAAGCCCACGTTTCCCGAACAGTTCCCCATTCGGCTGAATGAGGTTCACCTGTTCGACGGGTGCGTCAGCATCAACCTCAACAACGACGGCTTGCCCCTCGACAGCGATGCGTGAGAGGGGACCAGCACGCTCAGTCGCCGCCGACGTCTGGTCAGATGTCGTGCCCGAGTTACGACTACCATCAAGGCAGCCGGCAACGCTGGCGAGGGCGGCCCCGCCGAGGGTTCGGAGGACGGTACGTCTGTCAATCGGTGAATCGGTTGGAATCATTGGTTTCGGTAGTCGCTATCTGTCGGTCCAAACATACGGAGGAGTCGGCGACCGGCGTAGAACGTCACGACGAACGGAATCGCCTGCCAGCCGACTTCGAATACGAATGCAACCCAACCCTCGAGAGTCCCGAGTGGGTGCCAACGAACGGAGGCCGTATCACCCACATACGCCGGCTCGTGGCCAAGCCACGTGCCGGGGTGGTAGCGAGCGGTGTAGATCCCCGGCTCGTCCAGCGTGACGACTGCGACCCCACTCTCATTGGTCGCAACGCGCTGGTCACCAACGGTGATGTAGCCGCTGTGTGACGACCCGCCAATCGGGTACTGTCGGTCGCTCCCATTCGACGCGATCGGTGCACCCGTCTGATTATCGCGCAACTCAACTCGGAGCGTCGCGTTCGACGTCGTCTGCGAAACGAGCTCAACAGAGAGGTTACTCTCGCGAAGCTGTCGCGCCGACCCGACTTGGGGGTCGACAATCGTGGCATTCACGCCGCGAACGATCCCGCCTACCCGAAGCGCCTCCCGGTCGACGGTCTCTGCGCGGACGGCCAATCCGTAGGTAGGCGTGTACGACTCGTTGACGACCTCGACAGTCACGTTCTCGCCGATCGTCTCACGGGGTGACGCCCGGTCAGTCCCCCACGTGTCGATGATATCCGGGCCATCACGAACGGGCTCTGCTCGCGGCCCGATCTGCGAGGGATACGCGTGAACTCGGACGGGAATCGCATCCGACTGTGCCGTGGTTGTCGACGTCCCGGTCGATGTGACGAGTGTGTCCCAGTTCGTGTTGCGAGCGGTGTAGAACCGCCACACACCACGGACCCGGGAGCTCTCATCGTCGGTGAGCGTATAGCCCTGCCACGGCCGGGACTGGAAAATCGCGACGCCAGTATCCCCGTTCGGGTACTGCGCGTAGTAGGGGTACGCTGCGAGGTCGTAAATCTCGGTATCGAGTGTATCCGAGACGGTTCGTGTCTCCGTCCGGTAGTTGACTGTCGTCTTAGATTCGCCACCAACCGTTGTCTCGACGGTCTTCTTGAGCCGGACTGAGATGTTCGCTTCGAGCGTGAGATTCGCGCTCCACGAGTGAGTAGTCTGATACTGTAATTCTGGCGTGTGAGTGCCGCTCGCAGTTGCGACCGGAATGCCATCGATTTTCAGACGGATGTCCTCAATCTCGTGGGAGACGAGTGCCCAGTCGGTAGTCCGATTACCCGTTTCGGTCCCAGTTGGAACGCGAACACGATAATCGACGAGGCCGCGAACCGTCCCATTGGGAGCGATATAGAGCGGTGTCTCACCTGCGTCGAGATGGCCACGCGTCGATGGCGTGACCGCGAAGATCGTCGCGTGCGCATCATCGATGAACGTCCCATCTTCGAGTGACGCATGAGGCGGGTACGTCGACGTGTCGGGCCCGCCGGCGTCGAGATCAGCGAAGTCGTTGCGCGTCCACGTCGCGGCCGTTGCCGGCGGGCGCGTGAACGTGATGTCAGTCCCGTTGGCGAGTTGGTGGAGTGCCGTTCGGTCGTCGCCGTACTGCTGCTGGTAGGCCTGTTGACTGACGTAGCGGTCGCTATCGCGAGACCAGAGCGTTGCCGCCTCGTTTTCCGTGAGGCCGTTTGTTTCAGTCCCTGGTCTCGGTGGCTGTGCCGTGGCGAGGCCGATAATGGAACTCGACACGAGCAACGCGGCTACCAGTACGGAGGGCACTCGATGCTTCATGGGAGGGCAAAGGTGGATTGGTGGGGCGCTTACCAGGGAGTGAGGTTCACGCAGTCGCCGAGTGGGAGGCCCATAATCGACGCTACGACGGTGTACAGCGGGCCGAGCACCGCCAAGATGAGGGCGGATTTGAGTGCTGCGCGCTTGTGGACTTTGAGTCGCTTTTTCTGTTCGGGGCTGGCGGTGAAGATCTCAGCGAGGGAATCGGCCTGCCAGATGACTGCTAACCCAATGAAGCCGAGCGTCGTCGTGATCTGGAAGAAGCCCTCGACCATCCCCGGCAATTTCTCAGCGCTGCAGACCACGCTGTCTTGTGCGGCAACTGGCTGGACAGCAGCGATCGTGAACAGGACGCTCCCGATCGCGACGTGTCGGAGGATGGATTGGGAGGGCCGTCGCTGGTCGGCGGAGCGAGCGTCAGTCGAGGAGTGTGAGTCAGACATGAGGTCACTCGGTGTGGTCGTACACGAGCGCTTGGAGGTCGGCGTAGCGACTCGTCATGGTTGCAATCTCATCGAGCGAGTAGCCCAACTCACGCGCTTCGGAGAGTTGGGCGCGGAGTTTGTGCGGCTCAACGTCGCGAAGTTGCATCTCGTCGCGGAGGGCTTGCCGATAGAGGGCCGATGCGTTGAGATGGTCGTTCCACCTGAGGAACAACTCATCGATGTCTTCGACGGTGACTGAGCGGGAGATCATGTGTTCGGTATCGTTCCACACCGATTGTCTTGCGGTGCGTACATGTCAATTAGATTGGTGGAATATTATATATTTACTGGCCAACACGATGTGTGATGGCATGACAATCCAGGTGCTAAAGTACCTGAGGCAGATAGGTGCCGGACTATTGCTGTCAGTCGATAACTGGTTGAGATATTATCCCGCCGAAACTGAGAACTCACCTCTTCAATGTCAAACTTCGAAGGATACTGTTGGTGACAACACCAACATATTTATTATGTTGGCAGACATACCAACACTCGTAGATGGCACCCTCCGATGAAGTCGAAGTTCTGTATCAAGACACCCGCGAGTTTGATAACAAAATTATTCATATCCGTATCCTCAGCGTTCCCAAATCGGAGAAATTCCCAGAGGGTGTCAAATACGGGCTTCACTACGGTCGGAAGAGAGGCGACGACCCGATCGTTCGTTACGACAACCATCACGGTGTACACGAACGACACGAGGGAGATACCGTCGAAGAAATCCCATTCCCAGGGGTAGAAACACTACTTCGACGCTTCCAAGACGAAGTTGAAACACACCGATAAACCAGTAGGGGCCATCTACACCAACCAACAAACCATGACCGAAAACACACTCACCGTCCGCGTCGAATCGAACGACGAGTTCTTCGACCGTGCACTCGAAGCCGCAGCGAAAGCCGACGCTGGTGAACTGACTGATGACCACACTGGCGTCTCACTTCCAGACGAGGCTGCACTTGCACGTGTTCTGAGCGAAAAAAATCTCGAACTTATCCGGACTACTGCCCGCGAAGAACCGAAGAGTCTCCGCGAGCTCGCACGACTCGTTGATCGTGACATCAAGAACGTCTCGAACGCTATCAACGACCTCGCAGAACTCGGACTTGTCGAATTTGAGCAGGATGGCCGATCAAAGCGGCCGGTCGTCTGGTACAGCGATATCCACGTAGAGTACGACCTTGGCGTTGGGACTGACGATACCGAGGTCGCTGCACAAGGGTGAAGAACGTACTCAACTTTCTACTTCCTTCGTGAAGTGGCTTCATCTCTATCTACAACAGAATAGTATCACATGCGTCACCACAATCCCCTATGACGAGTGATTCGACGATACTTAGTCGATGTCTTGACTGTGGCGAAGAAATTGAGGCATACCTCGATCATCGAGTTTGAGGATAGCGATGGCTCAACTGGCGTGTTCGCAGAGTGCTATTCATGCGAGAAGTTGTCGCCCAGAGTGACGAACTGGCGCTACTTGTCACGAGGTCTATGCTTGCGCCCGAATGTTGGACGATGCGTCGCAGCACGTTGTAACCTAGCGCGAAGCAGGAAGTCGGCGTCATCAATTTAACCAACAAAATTATTGATTAGCGTCTCTTGTTGGTTAACACGAGGCAGCAGCCGATGTCTGACGAACCACCGACACCGCCGACGAATCTCCCCACAGAAGTCGTCAACACCCTCAATAAATCATCACCGAACTGTCTTCGAAACGTTGCCCGCTATGCCGAAGAGTTGGCCGAACACAAGGAGCGTGGGGCTCGTCTTGAGGACGAGTCACCGGAAGGGGAACTCGAAAAACGGCCAGACTATCTTCCAGACGATGTCCCTACGAAGGCGACGATTACGATCAAAGAGATCAACGACAACCGCTACTACTACTGGCAGTGGCGAGAGGGTGACAAAATCAAATCCAGATATAAAGGACCAGTCAACGACAACTGAGTTGGTTCTGGTTAGGATTCCTCATTGAGGTGAGCTATTACTATAACTTTGAAATATAGGTGCATACTATAGTTATGAGATATAGTTGTATCCTGAATGCTTCTGCTGAGCTATTCTGTTGATGCCTCTAGTCTGGCCAATCGACGTATGCTGCTGGAAAGTGCGCCTATTCTTGACGCCGGCCTCGCACGACCACGCACTTGATAATCTTCTCCAGAGTCTCATTTGAGCATGGAACGTATCTATAGGATAGTGAGCGACTATCGCTGAAGAGTATAGGTGGGAAATACAACTACAGTTTGCAACTGCTCTTGTCTATGATTGCCTTCAGGATGGCATTGATTGTAGAATTGGTATAGCTAGATAGTATAGTCACACATCATAGCTATAGTAGAAGTGGTGTCTGGCCTACACACTCGTCAACCCCAGTCAAGAATCAGGGGATATAGTCAGGCTATAGGTGTATAGGCGACCAGCTGATACCCACTGTTAGGATTCTTAACGCCGAAATTTCCGATTTAGTCCACGGGGTATGGTTCGGATCATCAATGATCAGCAGAACCAGAAGGTATAGTCATACATTATAGCTATACAGTATAGTTAGACGATATCGCTACAATGTCTGACCTAGATTTATATTCATGTCTACTAAATACTCTCGTAATGCTCACTTACGCCCCCGTCTCCGAGGCTGGCGGCGTCGGCAAAACGACGACTGCCGCGACGCTCGCAGCGAGTCACGCACGCGCAGGACACGAGGTCCTCGTAATCGATATGGATACACAAAACGGGAGCCTCACGTACTTCTTCGGTCCTGACTACGATCGCGGTGACCCAGAAGTCGACAACCTCGTCCGACATCTTGTCGGCCGTCCGAAAGGTGGTTTCCACGACCTCACCATCGAAGTCGAGAGTGGGATCGACCTAATTCCCTCGCACAACATGCTCGAGGACCTCCATGAGTTCCTCCTCAACGAGAAACAACAGGCCGAGAACTTCGGTGAGTCCTACAGTATGTACCACCAACTGCATCGTGTCCTCCGTGAAGCGAACGTCCGAGATGAATACGATGTAATCATCGTCGACTCTGCTGGTAAGGCAGGTCCCATCCTCTACAACGCTCTAGTTGCTGTCAGAAACGTCGTGATACCGTTTGAGGCGACTGCAAAAGGCCAAGAGTCAATTGAAGGACTCGATGACCTCGTCGACGGGTTGGAACAAAGCATCGACGTCGATGTGGGTGTTCTGTCAGTCCTCCCTATCGGGTACAAAGACACACGTGACCAGCGGGAGATTCTCGAAGAACTTCGTGAAAGTGGCTTCCCTGTCCCGGTCGTGATCGGGGAACGTGGCTCTCTGATGGAAGGGTGCTGGAAACAGCAGTGTAGCCCATACAGATACGTGGAGGAACATCGTGACCGAAAGCGTGACTACGAACTCAAGACACTCGACCAATTCGATGAACTCGCCCGATATCTCGAGAAACAAGCCGAGCTTGAAGCTCCCGAGGTGACTGCGTGATGGGACTCAAATCTGGCTCACGAGATGCTGGTCTCGACGATTCTGAAGGTGATGTTGAGCAACCTGAAGAACAAGGAATCAACGAAACAGTAGATGACACCACTACTGAACCCCTGTCCATCGACACCGAAGAGACCGAGACGGAGTCAAAAGATGAGTTAGACCACAAATCCGAATCTCAGCGGCCGACGATGGATTCACTCCCGTACAAGCTTCGCCGTGATAAGGTAAATGAGGGTCGCGAGCAGGTTCCGTACTTTCTTCGTGAAGAGGTAATTGATGGCGAGGCCGAGCTTCAGGATACACTCGAAGAGTTACTGGATGAGAAGGTCTACAAATCAGACTACCGAGAGGCTGCGATGGTTGTTGCCCAGCGGAACCCCGAGCTAATCGCAGAAGTCCTTCGTGAGTGGGGATACGACCTGAGATGACTTGTTGAGACGTAGTATCTCGTGATTCAGTAAACGGCCTTGGGTGGACACCACGTTGGTACTTGGCCAAACATCTTTGCTGTGACACCACGTGGTTACTACTGGAGACAATCTGTGTCACACACGTCTCCACAACTCCCCCATGACGACTGATTCAACGATACTTGGTCGGTGTCCTGACTGTGGTGACGAGCTTGCGCCGCATCAATTGCTGATTGAGTTTGAAGAAGCAGATGGTACAACCGGCGTGTTCGCGGAGTGCTACTCGTGTGATGACGTTGTTCGACCGGAGTGACCCCTTTTCTTTGTTGTATATCTGTACGCAGGAATCGACTTTTACACATCGATGATGGGGGGGTGCTGTATATGCAGGAGAGTACCAGTCGAGGGCTGCAGGAGATGTTCGGTTTACACATCGATGACGGGGGGTGTGACTGACAAATTAATTGAATGACAACAACACAGTGGTATCCAAATTCAGTCGAACTGCCTGATTTTACACTTCGAACACGGGGTGTGGGTCGCTACAATATACTTCGTAACCGGTACTTACCCAATAAAATTCAGAATGTCGAATTCAGGAGCTAGATCAAACAACGCGGAGAGATATACATCGACGGAGGTCAATCTTTTTAACACCTCCGACACACAGCAGAAGTATGGCCGGCAGCAACCAGGGTGGTACTGATCAATCTACGTTGGAAGATGAAAGAACGCAATCACAGACAGAAGACGCGTCCAAGGTCACTCAGAAAGACACTGCTGTCGACAACGCGCCCCCCAAATTTTCCGAAGGCGAGGCTGAGAGAAGCACACAGCAGTCGATCCGAGATATGCTCAACGAGGATGGTGGCGGGTCAGTCTTCATCAACCGTGACCTCGTCGAGCCCGACACCATTATCGACGAAGAGCGAATCGTCGGTCGCGACGACCAACTCGAGTCCGTTGTGTCGTTCTTGAAACCAACACTCCAAGGAAACCGGCCGCCAAATATGCTTCTCTACGGCCCTGCCGGTACTGGTAAATCACTTATTATCGGGGCCGTGACGCAGCAGATCGTCGATCTCTGCAAATCGAGGGGTGAGAGTTTCGGGGTTGTCGATATCAACTGCCAGCCGATCAATACTCTCGACCAAGCCGTCTACGAACTCGTCCAGACAGTCGCAAAAGACGTCGGCGCAGAAGTGGGCGTGCCCGAAACTGGCGTGTCGACTAAACGGAAGTACCGACGTCTCTACGAACTTATCAACACCCACTACGACTCGGTCATCTTCATCCTCGATGAGATCGACCTCCTAGTTGGACGCCGTGCTAACGACGAACCCGCCTACTCGAAGTTGCTCTACCAGCTCTCGCGAGCCAGCAACACGAACGAGATTGAGGGACGAGTATCCGTCGCAGCGCTGACGAACGATCCAAAGTTCATGGAGGACATCGACGGCCGAGCCGAGAGTTCGTTCAACCCCCGAGACGTATACTTCCCGGACTACGACGCTAACCAGTTGCGCGAGATACTCCAGAATCGCCGCGACGCCTTCCGAACGGATGCGCTCTCTGATGACGTGATTCCACTCGTCGCTGCCTTCGCAGCACAAAGTCACGGCGATGCTCGGAAGGCCATCGACCTGTTCCGTGGCGCTGGCGACCTCGCCGATGAACGTGGTGACGATAGCGTTGAGGAACACCATGTCCGCGAGTCACAGGAAGAGATCGACAAGGATCGTTCACTAAAGCTCGTTGAGGGACTCACGACACAGAAAAAGATCTCCCTGTATGCTACTGCTGCCATCGCACATTACGCAAAGCGCTCAGGAAGTTCCGTTCCGAGCCCCGTCGGATTCAAAGTGTATCAGTGGGTAACGGACGAACTCGACGCGGATCAGATGACTCGGGAAACGTACGTCAAGTACATCAAAGAGCTGTCCACGTATGGATTGATTTCGACGTCAAGGAAGAGTCGAGGTCGCGGTGGCGGGATGTACATGGAGTTCACCTTCACGGGTGACCCCACGGGTATCATGAAGCGGATCACGGAGGATACTCGTTTGGAGAGTATTGCCGAGCAAGAGGAACTCCTCCGAACGGTGGTCAATGCACAACTGAAGGACTTCCATTAGAGCTGAGGTGGACGCTTTTCGTGGAGGACGAGTGTAGACACACCCCCCGTCGTCGATGTGTAAGTTCCCAACCCCTCCCCCCGTCATCGAAGTGTAACTGATATCGACAGAGTGACTGGTTGTACGAAACCTATCAAGGCAGTCGAGTGTTACTGAACGAGGAGTTCAAGTCGCCAATACTGCAGGCCATTCTTGTGAGAGTCTACTGATTAGGAAGATCGCTCGCCCAAACGAGGGAGGAAGGCTTTGACGAGTTATCTCGAGTCAATAACGCAACCCCCTCCCCCCGCAATCGATGTGTAAATCACCGATAGACGATGGGTAGAGACGACAAAGCGAACGGACTCAATCAAGAATAGAAGGTCTAACGCTAGTAATTCTAAGGAAAAGAGCGATCAGAATAACGGTCATTCAAAACGGCAGATCTTGTTCGGTCGGATAAATTATTACTTAGTCAATATTCACTTTAGCTCCACTACGGGTTCGGTTAACTTGGTGGATACATAAAACTTCGTCAGACAATAGTCATAACTTCTAGAGAGGTTATTTCTAGGGCGTTACTGCCTCTCGTGCATATATACAGCTGTTACGTCCGGTTTGCCCTCATTTCATCTTTTCCCCCCATCCCTTCTCACGGTTTTACACATCGATGACGGGGGGGGAGGGTCTTCAACCTCGACCTCGGTGGACACGTCAGTCGTCGCGTTGAGTGTGCCAAATGGTTCGTGGCCCGACCCTCTACTCCCTGCGACGAGATTCTATCCTGAGTGACGAACTAACGCTACTCAATCTCAACGTCCAGATGTCTCATTTCCAGTGTACTTGTAATAATGCACTACATCGGATATGAGACATCGACAACTGTGTTAACCAACAACTGGGTGTATCTAGCCGGCCTGTTGGTTAATACAGCCTCTCGAATCATGTAGACGGAATAGTCCGTGCTAGCAAGATTTATTCCTGTTAATCACGTGGTGTGAGTATGGAAGAACCGCGCTCTGAACTACAGGCCAATGCCGAGGAGCGAACTAAAGCGCCAGATTTCGACGTCCTGACCTCGCCAGAGGAACTTGTCCGTGGAGAGCGGACGCGAGACGATTTTTTTGACGCTGTGCTTGGGCTCAGCACTCCAGCGACCGCCAGCGAAGTTGCTGACCTCGCAGGCCACGGCGTCGACGCCGCGAGAGAGTACCTTGAGTGGTTCGAACAGATGGGTATCGTGAAGCAGGTTACCGAGTCGCCGGCCACGTATGTACGCAACCAATCATACTTGAACTGGCGACGGGTCCAAGCGCTCCAAGATGAATACTCAACGGCGGAGCTCCTTGACTTCTTGAAAGACGAAGCAGCACGGGCAGAGGAATTGTCCGAGGAGTTTGATGTCGCGTCGCCGGAAGCGGTCTCTCTCTCAAAGCACGCATCGACTACTGATCAATCGATAGAGGATGTTTGGGAGGCCGTTTCTGCGTGGAAGACCGCTCGCCACCGGGTTGATCTGCTTGAGCGGGCATTAGCAACCGAGTCGGGTGACGCTGCTGATCAGCGAACGGCGGTATGACAGGGTGGGATGAGAGTAGTGGGTCCCATTCAGTTTCAGGTGCCCCAGTTGATTTTGACCGCTTGGACGTCATTCGAGATAGATTTGCTACCGACGAGCGGTTCACGCAGATAGTCGACCGACCTGAATTCGCCCCTGAGCGGCTGGTCTGTGTGTACGATACGCGGTTTTACCCCCCGAGTGTTCAAAATGCTCGAGTAGAGATTGTCTGGTTCGAGAACGGGGACTTCTCGCTCCATTACCACGAGGATCACGTTGAGGGGACGTTCGATCATCGATGGGACCGCCACCCGTCGGAGCACAACGCTCGCGACCACATCCATCCCGGTCCAGATGCACCGACACCTGGAGATGATTCACCGCATCCCAGCGATTGGCGCGATGTCCTCTCAATGGCTCTTGTCGAGATTGAAGCCAGGCAGCGTGCATTCTGGGAAGGCTGATTGAAACCTCACGTTTACAGTACAAACGAGTAGATTGCCTTGATAGCCTCGCTTAGGTGGAAAAGTGAGGGTGCGTATTTTGAGGACTAATTCGAAGCGATTCTACAGGCACAGAGGCTATCAGGCTGGTATTATCATCCTACTTCCGACTCTCGCACTTGACGCTCAGTTCGCGATTCGACACGGATCACCACGCAGAGGTCGGCGTACGTCGTGTTGATGTCGGCTTCGTCCGCGCCTCGACGTTACCGAGGTGTTCGACGAATGACGACGACGCCCGCCGCGCCGACCGCGATATACCCGAGGCCGACGTTGCTACCGAGCAGGTCGGCCATGTAGTTGGTTCCGAGTAGTTCCGTCGCACCGTAGTTGATGGAGCCGACGGCCGCGCCGATTGTGGCGGCCATCTCGACGTCGAGGTCAAGGCCCACCATTACAGAATCCACCACGAGACGAACTGTCCGGAGATGCTCACACCGACGTAGAGGACGCCCCACAGGTCTTGCGACTGCACGAAGCTACTCACGTCGGGGATGAACACCCACGCGACGAGAAGGCCGATAGAGCCGATGACGGACACGTAGTACCACTGGTCGAGCTTCTCGGCGTCTTCCTTCAGGGTCGAGAATGAGGTGTTGTCGTTCGTCGCGACCGTGAAGATGAACGCGGCCGCAGTGAGGAGCGTTGCGAGGGTGACATCGCTCCCGCCGAGGTTGAAAGCGATGTCTGAGAGCGTCACGTCGAAAAGCGACCAGGATGCGATTCCAGCCATTGCCGATGCCCCGATGAACGTCGCCATCATCGCTGCGGCGTCTTCGGGTCGAATGCCATCTTTGACATGTTACGGCATCCGCGGCCACCCGTTCTGCAATAACACTCAGGAAATTCTGAGTATTGGGCAACTCAATCCTATCGAGGTTATCACCCCGTCCGAAGGATTAAGTACAGACGGGTGGCCGACCGCCGTGAAGATGTTCAGAAAACTTCAAAACCACGACGGAACGCCACTAATTGCCCTGGATAAGGGCGAATTAGAGATGGACGGCGTCCTCGAGGACGGTCTCGCTCCGGATGGGAAGCAGATGCACGTTCAGCGACTTGGTGAAGGGTGTATGTGGTGAGGAATGTGACGGATGGAGGGATTGCAGAGTTACCAGATATTATTAATCGCTGACCAACTGCCACTTTTGTTCGAAATTGCTACTGATTGGGTCATTTTGTTCATTCACGTACGGCTAGAACGATTGTTCATCTGTTTTTAAATTGAAGTTCGTTTGATCTGCCCATCTTGGGTCTGGAAAAGTTATAAGTCATTGATTTGTTTCTTTGAATGTATGACTGATATGTTCTCCCAATCCGAATTTTCGACTGAGGAAGGCGAACTTTCTCCCAGTGAACATTTCGAGTCAATCCACTCTCCATCACTGGGATTCACATACATTGAAAAATCTCTAGCGAGTTTAGATGCAGGGCTTGATGAATTTGAAGGCGAGCAACGAGATGAAGCAGAAATCTATGCTAATGTCACCGTCTTCCGGGAAGTAATGCAGTATATCGAGGAGTTCGGAATCTATCTTTACAGCAGGTTGGACCCTGATGTAGAATTTGTGGAAGCCATAACTGGGACGAGGCCCAGTCAGGTCAAAAATATCTTTGAGTCAATCCGAGACGGAGAATTTGACTCCGTAGTAAGTGAGTACCAGGAGGGCCTGAGCGGTGACGAGTGGCTGAAACAGCAACTTGGATATGATAAGTTAGAGGCGAATGCTGAGGAAATATCGTTAGATGATTTGGTGGATAAACAGATTGAGCTTGGCGTGGACACTCTGGATGAGGCGATCTCAACATCACTTCAGACAGTCACAAGTCAGTTAATGGAAATCTCTGAGTTCTTTCTACGCTTTGACGAACCATACAATGCAATAAAACATGGTAATCGGGTGAACCCACTATCAGACTACAGTATTACGGTGGACGGGCCTGATGGGCAGATGGAAATTGAGATTGATGAAATGTTTGTCTCATTTTTGTGCAAAACTAGTGGAGACCGGAGAGGTGGTGCACTTTATACGTTCACAGTACCGGTTCGTATTCTCCGAGAGCAGGCAGTTGGAATTGTCAGACTGGCTAAAAATATCTACACCCACATTTATGACATCAGACAGAAAGTTGAGAAATCAAAACGAACCGGTGAGAAAGTCAGTCTAAATCCTAACTTCTACGGTGTTGTTGAGTCTAGCGGTGGTGGCAGAGAGTTTTCTTTAAAAAGTATGGAAAACCCTGATGCCACTGTGTGGTTGCCTGAAGAGGTAATGTCTGAAGGTGTTGAAAAATACGAACTCCCGATTCAAAATGAGGTCGCTATCGGTATTTATGAACAGGGAGGGAAGATGATAATTGAATCAGAGGGAGATCGTAGGCCATCCTACGACTATCCTCTGATGGCTCAGGTGCAGATGCAAAGTGATTCGGACCACCTGCTTGGCATGGAAGTCTCCCAAAACTTCTCTTTCAAATTGTATCAACTTCCCCTGTGGCAATATCTTGAACTGCATTCTCTCATAGAGCCACAGCCCATTCAGGATGTAACGTTGAAATACGTCAATACAGGGGAATCGGAGACTCGGCACACTAATGAGCCAGTTTCTCTTCCGACGTTACCTGACCCGATATTCCCTGACCTACTGAATTATATGCGGAATGTAGGACTAGCTGCCGATTCCGAGATTTGGCTTCCCTACTACTGGCCCAAACGACTCCCTCAGGTTGTTGAGTTCTATCGGCAAGAGTATAGTCTCACTCGTGATCTGGCTGAGGAGTTACTCAACGATATCAATGAATTGACTGACGATGTGGTTATGTCAATTCCAACAATTTCGATTCTTGACCCGGAGAGTGCTGATGAAGAGGGGAATTATCAAGATATTAGACATTGTGAATTAGCTCCGTTGTTGTCCGGGATCATACTCGAAGTCGATGAAGAAAGAGGGACGGGTGAATTTATCAAAGTTCCAGGGTCAGACCCCCGATACAAAAGAAAAGAAGTTGGTCACATTGAAGCGGTTGGAGCAACCCTAGTGGAAGAGGGCCCCGAACAGGTATATGAGATGTTTGTTGAAGATGGACTAGATGCAATTACACGACTTTCTCTGACAGATAACCCGGATGAAGCAAATGCTGTCTTAGAAACAAAGCGAGATTATGGGCCAAAATACACTTGGTACCATCTCGACAAATTCCATTTTGCTCTTTACGAAGAGATTCCGCCTCACATGGAGGTGATTGTTGACTAAATACCTCTAAATGCGACTTTAGGATATTCCAACTTGCACAGAGAACTCTATACCACCAAAACAACCAACACTCACCGGGTGGCCGGTCTCCTTGATGTGTCGAACCAACAAGTCTTCGACCAGTAGCATCGTGCAGAGTGGTCTTCGACTCCGCCCCCACGGGGTTGCCCGCGAATGTATACACCTTCCTCGATGTATGCACCTTCGTCGACGTCGGCGACGGTCACCGTGCATAGATTCGGACCGATTCGACCAGGTGGCCGACGTGGTCGCGGTCATGGGTCACCCTGAGTATAAGAAGAATCGACCTTCGTTCACTCGAGATTCACGCAAATCGACTCCCGGTACATACGGTAATTCATAAATGACCAAGCGAACCAGCCTGAAGCTCACTGACGAACGCCAGCTGCTGTTCGACAAGGCGAGCGAAATTGTGGCGCGGGATACATCGGATGACCCACCGCGGAGTGACATGATCGACGCGGCACTTACGCACTTGATTGAGAGCTACGAGAACCTCGAGGATGTTCGAGACGAGTATCCACCGCAGACCGTGAAGCAGTGCTGTAACACGTCAGTGTTGAGATTGAGGTATCGAACAAGTTTGGAGAGTAGGTGGTGCAGATAAACTACCTCATTTTCATTTCGTTGCATTTGATATATCGCGATTGATTACCTCAATCTGTCATGAGCAAGATCTCGCTACACCACTATCTTACATTCGGCAGAGATCTGAGGTTCATCTTGGTGTTAGCGACTAATTCGCTTCTAATTCTGTTTGGGCTGTTGCCAGGAAGTCCTCCAATAATCAACTGGCCACTTGAGAGAAATCTCGCGTTTTTTGTCTCTATTGGAATCGGAATTGGACTACTCATCCTGCTTTATATTCTTGTGTCAGCTGTCTCTAAAATGACCTATTCTGTAACAATGAGTAATACGATGAACAGACTAGTGTCCGTAGCTTTGTATCTCACTCTGGGACTCATCGCTACTTCCATCGGCTATGTGTTGTTTGTTCAACCGTTCACCGATACCCAAGTATTTGGACCACTCGATTATTCAACTGGGGTTGTAGCGAGCCTCAGTTTCGCACTATTAGTTTGCACAGCACACGTGCTGTCAATGCTGGACAGCATTAATCCGAGGAAAAGGAGCAAACTGCTCCAGAGAGTTCAACAAAACTCTGAGGCCATCAAGAATCAACCAGGAAGCTCTCTTGGAGATGCAGAAAGGGAATTTGTCACAGATCTATCCGTACTAATTGGAATCGTTGAGAACGAACCGATGTCTGGTATAGGCGAGCTGGAAGCTGAGCTTCAGAATTTCAAAGAGAATTATGACAGTGCAAGAACTCTCATTGAAAAGAAGAAGCTCTTGAAAAACGATTGGTCCAGTTCGGTCTCCCGAAAGATAAATAAGCTGATGTGATACTTACCTACTATGTCTGGGGGTGCATACTTCGATCCATATTCAGAAGGGCAGTCTATAGATCTTCACAAAGAACAGATTGCGGTGGTCTGCAACCCTAATGCGAAGTGCTTTGGAACTCCTATTCCCGATTTTCTGGATTCAGTTCGGAGTGGGATTGACACGTACGGTGAAACCGTAGAGGCTGACGAAAATGATTGCCTCGACCTATTCTTAAAATCGGTCCCTGGCCCAAACCAGCAGAACGAGGAGCTGATCGATGCTCAAAAACAATTGTTAACTCACAGCCTTTGGTTAGTTGAATGTGAAAGGTTTACTGAGGATAAATCGTCTACTCCACTATTCTATCAGATACAGAACCTACCAGACGAATCCACGGTGATAACTTGGGTTGAGCCCGGTCCAAAACAGAAAGAAACCGTCGATTCAATCAAATCACGGTTTCCATCCGTGCTTGTTTCAAGTACTGAGCACGAACTAGAGACTCACGTAAGTGGATATCTACAGTTCGCTGCAAACCCCGCTCGCGGCGAGCATAGTATAATTCAGTGGAGCATAAAAGTAGCAAAGAAAATTGACGAGCTTGGATAGCATGGTCAATGAATGGTTAGCGGTTCAGCGTGTTGGTGAATGGGCCGGATTATCCGGTGAGCGGCTGGAACGGTATGAAACCGTGACACGGGATATTCTTGAAAAAGAGTTGGAAGAGGTTGGGAACAATTACAATCTCAATAATGAGTTCTTTGAGTTTCTGAATGAAGCAGTATTCAGCAGCTCAGAGCTGGTCTCAATACTCAAGGAGATTGGAGCAAATCCCGAAAAGGTTGGCTCTTTTGAGGCAGGTAGTGTTCCCGTTGAGGACACATTCAGCTCATACTCCGTTGTTGATTACGGCCTGGATGAGGTGGCAGACTTTGTCATGTTGATGAAGCTGTTTAAGAATATAACAGCAACCACTGGGTCAGACTCAATAGCACCACTTGAGAAACTGCACTCGCTGGTCTATCTAACAAACTATCGTCTATCAGAGACGAGAGATCCTCGAGCTAGCAACCGAGATCTTGATTTTGGAATGCTGGAACGGACGGGTTACCGTTATTCGTTCAAACGTGAAGATTCGTATTGTTGGTCTGAGAGCCTCCATAGAGATGTGCTTCGTCTTTGTGCTTGGGGGCTCCTAGAAACTGAACCCGTTGAGCAGGTTGAAGACCACTGGAGTGTTCAGTATCGTGTCTCTCTGGGACCATCTGCACAGATGTTTCTCCTCCGATTTAGTTCCAAAATTGAGAGTTTCCGTAGTGTTCCACTCAAGGAGTGGGAAATCAAACAAGAAGATGTCTTAGACGACTTTGCAAACGTCTCACAATCAGGAATCAATAGGGAACTAAACTCGATTCCGCAATTCACCGAAGCCTCTGCTGGCGGTGTGATTCTTAACGGCCGTCCCAAGCGCTTCTCAAGTAACCCAAATACCCCACTTGGAGGTATTCAGATCAATGCCTGAACATCCCGCAGTATACGACCACATAGCAGAGAGCATAGATAAAGAAGACAAATTCAGTGATCAACAAAAGAGTGATCTCAAGGAGTTCTTTTTACAGCATTACGAGACACTGAGTTACAACGAATCAGACGTTCGCCTTGGAGAGTTCACTACTGAGCATTTCCGCAGTATTGCAAACTCTCGCTCAGTAGATTTTGAAAACGGGAATCTAGTTCTGCATGGAGCAAATTCCATGGGGAAAACGAGTTTCATCAAAGCAATTTTATTCAATATTGCAGGGATCCCAGATTCAAACGACTACGGGATGACGAATCTTGTCCATAGTGATTATTCAACGCTAAGTACCACTGGATTTTGGACTATTGACGATTCTGAGTACACCCTCGAGAGAAATCTCAGAAAGAGTGGCCCTGGTGGTGGACTGAGCGGAGACGATGAACCATTCCTGTCTGAAGGGCACAACACTGGAAGCTCGATTTCTGCAAAGTATACCTCACCTTCAAAAGTTCTCGAAAAATTCGGTTTGGACGAACTGAATACGCTTGGTCACAACCCTTACGAGATCTTATCGCTCTTCTTTTTGATGTCGGAAGACTTCACGCGTTTTCTCGGTAGTAAGAACTCAGACTTAATCGACCTATTATTTAATATAAATACGTCAACTGTAGTGTCTGCTGCAAACAAGCGGATTGAGGCTCTAGAGCTTGTGCCTGCAGAGGAAAAATCGGTCCAAAGGCTCCGAAGATACGAGAACGAGCTTAATAAACTCATTTCAGAAAAAGGCGGTGTGGAGTCGAAACACGAGAATGCACTAAATGAATTAAAGGAATCCCAAGAACAACTCAATTCCATAAAGTCGACTCTCAGCGGCAGTAGTGAGATTGAGGGTCTGAGAAGTAGACGGAATGAATTGAAAGCAAAGCTTGCCGATCTCAAGAGCCAACTTAACGAAACCCAAGAGAGCATATCAAAAAAGAATCGCCTTATCGAGCGGTATGAAGATACTGAACTCTTGGATGACTTGCAAGGTATCGGAGATGAGCTTCGGAATTTCATGACCATCCCGGATCATTGTCCAATATGTACCAATACTGTCGACAATGAACAACGGGAGCGGCTTTTACACGAACAACTCTGCCCACTGTGCGCCAAAGAGATGCCTGAAAAACGGTATCGGAAAGAGATTGAAAACGAAAAAAGCGAGTCAATTACAGAGCAGGGCACTGATCGGTATGCAGACGAGGTTGAGTCACTGCGCAGCGAACGGGATCAGTTGTTAAGTGAAAAGCAACAACTTGAGTATCGAATCGGTGCCACCGAAAAGAATCTACAAGAAATTGAGCAAAGAATTGAGAATAATGATTTCACAGACTTGGCTGATGAGCGTGATAAACTTGAGCGTGATGTAAGAGAACTCCGAGATCAAGCGGTTGAGCTTGAGGTGAGAAAAGACTCACTACAGGATGAGATCGAACGGGCAGAGTACGAAATTCGGGCGAATGAACATCTCAAGGATATTGCAGAGTCCAAAGAGAAATCGGAAAAGTCCTTTGAAAGGTTCAAGAAGATAGTCAAGCAAGCAAGCAAAAAACGAAGAAATAAAATAAAAGAACAATTAGTTGATGAAATGAATAGCCTGTTGGAATGTTTTGAACAAGGGACACTCAGTGATGCTTACAATATTAAATTCAAGACGGGAAGTTCATACCATTACGAGATTGAAACACAGAACGGAACATTTGATTCTTCGAAACCGGACGAAAGCAGTGCAGAAATCAATCTACATGCAATTTTACTCCACACAGCGATACTCAGACGCCTAAATAAATCAGTGAATCCTCACCCAATTCACATGTTCGTGATTGACTCACCATATGCAAATGAGGTGGATCGAAGAAATGCGTACGATATCACCAATTTCCTCTCAAAACTGCCCAGCCTGTTACCTGGGTATCAGATAATCATTACTTCTGCCGACACTGAACACTTTGAGCAATCCCAGTTCGAAGACAACTACCAGTTGGCGGAATTCAACTAGAAATCAAAAGCAATTAAGCCACAAGTCCTGAAATACCGCCTCTCATGAGTTACTGTCCGTAAGCTCTGCTCGACGGCGGTGCATCGCATCATCAACGGCCACTACTGTTGGTCCTCACATAATCTGTCGCTTCGAATTGTGAAACGTGTCACCTTGACAGGAGAATTATGTCTTGTGAATGAAAGCAATTTGTATGCACTGTCTGGAATGTAATTGTGAACTTGATTGGGTCGAGATGAGAAATGTTCGCCGCGATAAAGAGTGGATAGATGCTGGCATAATCTCAAAGGAAAGCGGCGACCGCGGGATGAGCCAACCCGCAGCGGTGTACCGTTGCCCGAACTGTGAAACAGAGTTTGAGGCGAAATTCTTCACCTTCAAAAATCAGCCAGGTGATGCAGAAGACCCTGAAAGAGTCGCACGAATATGCCAAGAACACGGTATTCTTGGTTTAGGATGGGGAGGAAGCCCGATCACCGGTGCGAAGACTAACCCGTCGTCTGGAGAAGAAGTTGCAGCAGTCTTCGACGACCATTTTGACGGTAAGATTCGTTCTGACAACCGAGACTTCGTTATATGGATGGAACGGGGAGACTTCGTATTCACGTACGACCATCATCGTGAGGATAGCAAGTACTTCCAAACTCGCGTTACGGGCGATGTTCAAACCCCTCACAGCCCTGATGCAATGCTCCACGGTGAACCTCTTAACAAGGAGACACGTGCTGAGTTACTCCGACAAGATATCAATCTATACCGTGAAGCAACGTGGAAAGAGATCTCTCCGAGAGACCTCCCCGGACCGCTTAATCGTGACGTCCCTATCAAGCAGGGGACGATAAGGAAAATCAAATCAAACCTCACATCTCACGTCGCTCAAAACGCGGTCAGCCTTTGGGACGATGAACTCGTATCGACGCAGAGTGATGAGAACCTCCACGAAAAACTCAGTAACGCTACTGCGGACGATGCTGTGGATTGCTTGAATGAAACTGAGCTAGAAGAAGTTGTTTCTTCGATGCTTCAACGTCAAGAAGATGCTGTCATGCAATTAAACACAGCACTTTCGTCACAACCAAACACCGAATCTATTCTTAGAACAGTTCGCTCAGGCACTTCACACGTTATTTACTTCCAAGTGAAGAGCAACACCGACCCATCCAACCTTGGCCAGTTGGGGAAAGCAGAGGACGAATCTCTATTCGTGTACGCTGGTGGTAAAGATGGGTCAACAACTCACGCTGAATACCTGACAAACAACGACATCTACAGGTACCTAATCGAACAGTACTTGGAACTGCCACCCGGTATTCGCAACACACTTAATCGACAGCTCTGACCACGAATCTTCTATTCCACCAACTGCAACAGTTCGAACGACCTCATGCGCCGGTCATACACAGCACAATCATAAGCTATGCCGGCTCTGTTGAAACCCTCTTGCCGTCTTGCGATTTGTTGAGAGACTAGTTTTCACTGTGATCCACGGAAACTAGCCAGAAGGAGCACTCTCTCCAATGTCAACACTGAAGGATTTCAACAGAGCCGCTATGCCGAAAGTGACGATCAAAGGTGATCCCACTTTTCGGAGGACGATAAGCGGTATTTACACGAACAGGATTTGTCCAAGTACGATGCAGTGTTCCGTGAAGGACACGACAAGAACTATTTCGACCGTGAGTTAGACACGCTTTACACGTTATTCGCTATCGGCCATCTAGTGTATGGCACGACGTATGGTAGGTTGTACCGTTCCACCGACGAGTTCGAACAAAAAGTGAACAATTCTGGGCTACCCTGGTACAACCGAATCGACGCTTCCGTATCCGAAACTTACGAGATGGTGCCACAATGGCAACGCGCCGCGCTGTTCCTCCTCTCGCCTCTATTCGCTGGGCTCATGCTAGGATTGGTTGCTCAACCAGCTATATATGTGCTCCCCAGAATCGCACCTGAGCTACTCTCGACGATAGCCTTCGCCGGCACTATCCTCACCCTCTTGTGTTTCGGATTCGTGTGGGCATTCGCGTATTTTCTCCTCATCGAGAGTCGGGTAATGTACGACCGCGATAGAGTAATGACACGAGAGATAATCCGGACCACAGAGAGGAACGACTACGAATCGATTCTCGTCACGTGCGGAGCTAACCACCGACAAGGAATCGCGTCGAATCTACGAAACGAGGGTTGGAACGTGACAGAAAAGCCCACCGACAGTCTCATTAGAGGAGTACTCATTCGACTGTTGGTCAAGCGAATTCGTCGCATTTGGGTTGAGAGGTGAATGACGTCAATCTATTTGACGAAGTCTACTGAAATATTCACAGTATTACCGGTGTGGGACATTCCAGTACCATTTGATTCCTGCCCAGACGCAGCCAACTGCAAGTACGGTGATGAACCCATCTGCAGTGAATGGTGGGAGGTACTTTGTGGTGGCGTACGCGGTGATGCCAGCGAGTGGCCGGCCGTGCGCAAGATCATTGAATAAGTACACGATCGCGAGTGTTGCCCCGCCAAAGACGAGCATCGGGTACGTGTTCGTGAATGCGCTTTTGAGGATATATTTGAATGCGCCTGTGATGTACCCCATATTAGAACCAGCCCGTACGTGGGTCCTGAGTGTTCCAGGGTGGCGTGTTGCCGTGTTTGTTCTCGTAGTTATCGAATTCGGTCTTCTCCATTGATTTCGGGCTTTGGAGGAACCCTGCTTTCTTGAACCGGAATCGGTTCGGGTTCTTCTCGTCAAGGTGTTCCAATAAACGTCGCTGGAGATTGTCGGTCCTTCCAATGTACAGCGCTCGCTCCTCACCGAAACTCGTGAGTTCGTACACGCCACTGCCGTTCGGAGCAGTCCGCTTGATCTGGGAACGATTCATTCGACTCCACTTCTTCGGAATTGGCATTACTGGAAAGGAAGATAGCTGGCCGCTTAAAAATTATCTCGTCAGAAATGTTACTAACGTTGCAACCGTTACAAAAGTGATTTTTGTTAGAGTGTCATTCCAAGTAACAATGGGAATTCATGTTCCTGACCGGGTCCACATTTCGCCCCTCGGATATGAGTTCGACCGGGTTTTGGAACCAGCAGTTGATTACAAAGCAGATAGCGTGTACCTGCTGGAACACGAGGAACCAGATGGTGAAAAACCGGAGTACCACGCGACGTTGAAAGCGGATTTGCGGGACGCCGGAATTACTGTGCACTCCGTTCAGTGTGACATCTTTGATTTGTACACAGTACTAGGTGAGATTGCGCAGATCATCAAGAGGCACGCGAAAGATGAGGTGTACGTCAACCTATCAACGGGAAGTAAAATTTCGGCGATCGGTGGGATGATCGCATGCATGGTAACGCGAGGGTCAGCGAACGTGACACCGTACTATGTTCGAGCTGAAGGCTATGCGTCAGACGACGACGTTGACGAGGGAGCCCCAGTGAGTTTTGGAATGGCTGCCATTACCGAACTCCCAGCTTACCCAATTCAGGGTCCATCGAAAGAAGAAATCGTGATCCTACAGTTCATCGCCGAGGAGCAACCAATCACGAAGAAACAGTTGATCCGTCAAGCAAGACAGGTTGTAGACCGATTCAAGCAGAACGCCGAAGACAAAGAAATCCAAATCGACAGTGATCCGTACATGGGAGAGTACCGGTTACTGGACACACACATCCTCGAACCACTACAAAAACGAGAGTGCGTCAAGATTACTGAAGTCGGACGGTCAAAAGAAATCCAAATCACCGAAGAAGGCCAGAATACGCTCAAAGCATTTGAGTATTTATTGAACGGCTGACCGACTAATCAACCACCTCTGTACAGGCCTTCTCACTTGTTACCCATTACCAAACGCCGCTTCCAACTTCTCGTACATCCGTCGCCGCCGAGCCTTACGCTCTTGCTCCCTCGACAGATAATTCCGAAGCACAACCTCCGTCGACGAACTCCCCTGGTCTTCAGCAACACCCTCCAGTCCTTCAAGCACCTCTCCAACAGCTTCCTGATACGCTGAGTACCAGAATCGCCGCCCCATCTTCGGTGTTGGCGTATCCCCATCAACAACCACTTCAGCAGTGTCAGCAAGCTGTTTAAACCAACGACGTATCGTGCTAACTGACACGTGTCCTGTCGATGAAGAACGAGACGGGAACAGATACCCGTTCCACACCTCACGGTCAGACAGCGTATCAATCCGTTCAGCGATGACGTCGACGCCATACAACAGCGTCACCTCGCCAGGGCCATTCTTCCGCTCTCCATCACCGAACGACAGATGTGGGTCTTCAGCATCCAAGACCACCTGGTCGACGTGCAACGCGGCAACTTCAGAGGGACGTAACCCCCAGCCAGCAAGCGCAACCACGAGTAACTCCGCTTCGGGCGAGTCGACCTCACTATAGATTCGACGCACCTGCGACGCAGACAACGCCTGTGGGTCCGGTTCACTCGCTTCCCAACCAAACTCTTCACCGGCCTCTGAGAGTGGATTGTACTTCGCGTACTTCCGGCGTTTTACGAACGCGTACCATGCTCTGGCGACGTGTAGATACTCAAGCTTCGACCGATCGGTCGATAGCTCCTCGTCGAAGACGTCAAGGACGGCGAGACAGCGCTCGATCTCTCGTGGCTGCTGGTCTAACTCAGAGAGCGGTTCGAGCAACGCATCTGTCTCGTGCAGTTCTCGATAGGTCCGAACCCACTTCGCCAGTCGTGTCCGGTGAGTCTCGACAGTACTCTCTGCCCGTCCACCACGAGTTTGTATCGAGTTAAGGTACACTTCTAGAACGTTGATAGTAGGCTCGTGTTCGACGTTCCACTCCCACTCCTCAGACGCCTCGTTTTCGAGACCGACGACGTCGACGAAGAACTGCTTGGGCGTCAAATCGTGATGCTCACGTAGCGCGTACGCGATGCCACTGTATCCGTGTTCGGTAAGCCAGTCGTAGGTCGGGATGTCTCGGTCCTCGTCGAACCCATCGCGATATCGTTTCGGTGCGATGTCTTGCCAGTAGACGTCGACGAGTTCGTCGAGGCTCATCTGTGACCACTTGTAGCGCTTTTCTCTCGTTTTGTTCTCTGGAGCCTCCTCTTCGACCTCTACACCCTCGGAGTCGGACTGCTGATTCACGCCTGCTCACCGGGGAGTAACCCTCTAGCTCCGTGTTGGGGTGCGTCTGAATGTGAGATTTTCATTGGTCTACGACAATCTCCAATCTAGTTAATACTTTGGCTTTTGCAGGAGTGGATTATACACAACCGCATTTAGTAAAATAGTGGCGTAAGGAGGCGACATTTATATAAATCATATATCGCTATATCAATTCCCTGGAATAGAAGGTGCCCACAGTTTCGGAGGATAGGCTCGTTACGAGTTAGATTGGCGACGATTTGTTGTGTATTCCACTCTAAGAACACTAACTCAGCGGCCTACAGCCACAATTATCGGACAAGTATGGAGGATTCCGTAGATTTCGTTGCGCCAGAACAGCGTTGCTACTCCTGAGTGGCGGGCTCAGAGGGCCTTTAGTCGACTAATCAGCTGGGATCAGTGCTGAGCAAACCAACTCGACACACTCGCCAGCCGTCAGAACCGGTGCGTAGTCCATCTCACCGTCAACATCGGCTTTCAGCAGGAAATCGGTGAGTCGCCAAATATTGTACAATAGCACGGCGAACACGAAGTAGAACAGCCGTACACGATAGTCCTTTGAGGACGTCTTCGCTAAGAAGTCGCCCTTGATACTCTTGTACTCGTTTTCGATCTGCCAGCGGCGGCTGTAGCGCCGACAGAACGTCTCGGCTTCGTCGGGCCCGACTCGAAGGTTCGTTGCGAAGACGGTTGTCCCATCACCTTTGGTTGACGGTACGTACAGGAACTGCATCGAATGGCTTCCTGCCTCAACATGAACAGACGCCGATTCCACCGCGACAGCCTGTCCGTCAGCCTCCATCGTCTCGATCACTTCCTGCTCGGTGCTGTTGATTCGTTTCGGGACAAGGTAATTCACTCCGAGATTCGAGAGTGTCTGGTAGACTCGCTGCGCATCAAATTCTCGATCACAGAGTACCGTCTCAATTGGGACGTGTTCTTTCGCTCGTGTCACGAGTCGACGGACGACGCGGTGAATCTGGTTCGATGGGTTCTCGTCCCATGCTGAACTCTCACGGATAGGTTCCACAGCCAGAATGAGTGGGATGTTCAGTCCGACAATCGATAGCGTGGCGAATTTGAACGCTCGGTTCTCCCGATCAAGCCCACTAACCATCGGCATCCCATCAACATCACCGTAGTATGGCACGGTCGTAATGTCGATAGCAACCGTGACTGGTCGACGGAACGAGGCTTCAGATTTGATCGCCGAGAGTAGTCGATCCGTTGCCGCCTCGAACCCATCGATCAAAGAGTCAGGGTCGAACTGCTTGACCGCTCTGAGATGTGTATCGCCGTGTGGACTACCGTCCGCCCCGTGTCGGTACTGGAACCGGGTTGCACCCTGTGGTGTCCCACAGCCAACCATCCCCATGAAGGTCTGTAACTCGAAGAACTGCGTATCCTCATACGTAGCATTAGCAGCGCGGCCAGAGTCGAACCCGCCAAAGCCGTGGTCCCGAGCGAGTCGGGTAGTCCGGTAGATTTGCTCGTCAGTGAACTCTCGACCAGATGCCTCGTCGTCCTCGGTGGTCCGGTTTTCTTCGTCGACAACCTCAGATTTCGGTCGAACACTAGGAGCTGAGATATCACGGTCGTGGATCTCTTTGACAACGAAGTGGGCGGCAATCCGAACAAACTCGCGGACACCGTCGTCGAAGCGTTTGCGCCACGTTCGCGACAGTACGGACTCGTCGGGGACCCGATCTAAACCCAATGGCTCAGCGAGCTCCTGATACCGAGCCAGTGCCCGATAACTGTCACCGGTGATTTCCCGGTAAATGAGGAGCCGGACCATCCCGAGAAACGAATGCGGAGCAGGATGCCACTTGGGATACCCATCATCAAGTAATTCAGCTCGAACCGTACTCTCTGCGATACTCAACCGGAGAGAGTCCCCTGCTCTCAACTGTTCAGTAATTTCGATCCCCGCACTGTAGGCATCGGTCATCCGGCAGGCACGATCTGAAAGCGGGTCCAGCAAGTCCGGCATCTCAATCGCCTTGTGCTAACGTCATAGATTGAGGGTTGCGTCGAAATCAGGGTGATTGTCGACTAACAGCAATCGTCAGTATCGCAAGCATCGCCGTAGTCGACGCCGATCTCCTCAGTGATCGCATCGTTGCAGCGCAGCAGCAGTGAGTTGAATTCGAACTGGCTGGATTCCTGTTGGGCGTTTCGGAGCTCCTCGCCGAGTTCCTCGGCGGCCACCAATACCTCTTGGTCAGCGGTGCTCAACAGCACCCACCTCCCGAGGACTGGGCGAACTCCATACCGATCGGCTCGCTGATTACGTCGTTGGTCTCTTGGAGCAACTCGACTAGTGCCGACTGGGCGTCCCTGTGCTGCTGGATCGTCTCATTGTCCGAGATTTCCGTCTGGATCTCTTGGAGCTCAGCCATGAGTTCTTGATCGAAGTCCTGTTGCATCTGTCGCTGCTTCTGTCGGTACTCATCGAGCAGATCCATCGCTTCGGGATCGCTTTCGAGCTGCTTGTTGGCCTCAATGAACTGCTGATAGGTCTCGCTGTCCGCAACGGCATCGATGAAGGTTTGAAGTTTCGCTTCGACGGCGTCCTCGACACTGTCGACTGATTCGGCGTCGCTCATTGCTGTGGCACCTCCGTGACCTGCTCGTCAAGTGCATCCAGTCCGGTCACCTCGTCGCCGAACGCGCTGAGTTCGTCGATTCACCCTCACCGCTTAGTGCGCTGTTCATCGTCGGTAGTCTCATACTGTTCGCTGGGACTCTGATCTACTCGGTCGAAGAAGCCCGACAACCCGAGCAATCGGCCTCTACTGGCCTGGCTGATTGAAACGATGTGTGTCTTGTAAACAGGATATCTCCGAAGGTGTGTGTCCCGAGAATCGCGTTGGGGACTCAACTCGCAGCCGTGAAACGGATCGTCGGATAGTTCCTCAGTCATGGGATTATGAGCCCACGAAGGCTTAGTGCTTACAATCCCCGAAAAGCAGCAGCTGTCCCAAACCAACTCACCTATTGGCCCATGCCTCAGAACGCGTTGGATCCTAAAGGTGGTTCTGCTCTTCAGTTCACGCGTCGACGAATCGGTCGGGCTCGATTCGCGACAACCGCATCGCGTTCCCGGTGACGCCGAGGCTCATCCCCATGTCGCCGACGATGACCGCGACCGCGACGCTCACCAGTCCCAGTGGGACGCCGAGTGCAAGCAGGGCCTTCACGCCGAGGCTCGACCAGATGTTCTGCCGGATCACGCCGTTGGCTGTATGCGACAGGTCGTACAGGTAGGGGAGCTTTCCGACGTCGTCCCCCATCAGCGCGATGTCGGCGGTCTCGAGCGCGGTGTCCGTCCCAGCCGCACCCATCGCGATGCCGACCTCCGCAGTGGCGAGTGCAGGCGCATCGTTGATGCCGTCACCAACCATTGCCACCTCGCCGTACTCCGCCTGCAACTCCTCGACAGCGTCGACCTTCTCCTCAGGCAGGAGTTCGGCGCGGTACTCGTCGACGCCGACCTCGTCGGCGATGGCGCGGGCAGTGCCCTCGTTGTCGCCGGTCAGCATCACCACACGCTCGACGCCCAGCTCGTGTAGGCGTTCGACGGCACGCTTCGAGGCCGGGCGCACCTCGTCGGCGATGGCGATCGCACCCAGCAATTCCGATTCCATCCCGACAATAACTACCGTCTTGCCCTCCCGCTCCAGTGTGGCGAGCGCGTCCTCGGCGAACGCCCCGTCGTCGGACTCTGCCGACTCTTCCGCCACGACGCCGCCGTCCGTCTCGCGGTGTGTCCGCGAGAGGTCGAAGCCCAGCTCCTCGAAGAGCGCGGGCTTGCCTGCATAGTACGTCTCGCCGTCGATCTCGCCCCGGATGCCCTTCCCCGTGAGGCTCTCGAAGCCAGTCGGGTCGGGCAAGTCACCCACGCCCGCCTCCTCAGCGCGGGCGAGAATCGCCGTAGCGATGGGATGCTCACTGCGCCGCTCCAGCCCGGCGGCGCGACGGAGCAGATTATCCTCCGTAGTTCCGCCGACCGGGATGACGTCGGTGACGACGAGTTCGCCCTTCGTGAGTGTCCCCGTCTTGTCGAGGGCGACGGCGTCAACCTCGCCCATGGCCTCAAGGTAGTTGCCGCCCTTGATTAGGACGCCGTTCTTCGCAGCGCTAGTGATTCCCGACACCACCGAGACGGGTGTAGAGATGACGAACGCACACGGGCAGGCGATTACCAGCAGAGTGAGCCCTCGGATGAACCACGTCTGCCAGTCGCTCGCGAAGGTGAACCCGTACCCGGCCAGGTCGACCGAGATGGGGTCAGCGATGACCAGCGGCGGGATAGCGGCGGTCAGGATTGCCAGCACGACTACGAGGGGTGTGTAGTAGCCGGAGAACCGGTCGACGAACTGCTCAGACTCGGTTTTCTTCGCCTGTGCGCCCTGTACCATCTCGATGATCTGCGAGAGCGTCGACTCCGAGGCGGCCGAAGTGGCCTCGAACTCGAGGTATCCTTCCTCGTTGATGCTGCCCGCGTACACTTCATCGCCAACATTCTTGTCAACAGGCACACTCTCGCCGGTGATCGGCGACTGGTCGACTGCACTCTCGCCTTCGATGATCGTCCCGTCAAGCGGAATCTTGTCGCCGGGGCGGACGACGACGATCTCGCCCACTTCCACCTCCTCGGCGGGGACAGTTACTTCCTCACCATCGCGAAGGACAGTCGCCTCATCGGGCGACAACTCCATCAGTTCGCGCAGGGAGTCCCGTGCCCTGTCCATCGCGTAGTCCTCGAGCAACTCGGCGATGCTGAACAGGACAGCCAGCGTCGCGGCCTCGACGAAGTAGCCGATGCCGGTCGCGGCGATGATCGCCGTCCCCATCAGCAGGTCGATGTCGAGCGAGCGATTCTTCGCGGAGTAGTAGCCGCTGCGGACGACCGGGACGCCACTAGCGGCGACGGCCCCGAGGAACAGGACATCAGCGATGTGGAGCGGATTCTCAAGAACGCTCGCCACCGTGATGTTCTGTCCGATGAAGAGGAACTCGAAGAGGAGACCGAGAGTGACAAGCGCCGCGCCGAGCCACGTCTTCTTCGCGCGGGGGCTCGTCCAGATCTCCGACGGCGGCGCGATGTCGACGCCATCGGTCGCCTCCTCTCGCTCATCGTCGTCGGAATCCGACCCTCCAACGACCTCGTAGCCAGCGGCTTCGATTGCTTCGACCACGTCGGCCTCGCTGATGCGGTCTGGGTCGTACGTGACGTTGGCTGTGCCGGTGGTCGGTTGGAGCGTGGCGTCGACGACGCCGTCGACGCGTTGGAGGCTCTTGTCGACCTTCTGGGCGCAGGACGGACAGTCCATCTCGGGGACGACGAGGCGAGCGGTCAGCTCCCGCCGCTGCCCACCCCCGCTCGTCTCCCCCGCTGTGTCCGGATTCTCTGTCATCACCTCACGGTAGGTGCGTCAGTTCGATAAGGCTTTGTTGGAATATTCCAAACTAAGGATCAACGTGTTGCCGGGGGCTCTTCGGGGAATCGTTCCCCGGCGACGTGCTGCTTCGCTAAGTGTTCCTCCGCCCGGCGAAGCCGGTAGGTGAGCGTCGACCGTGGCACGTTGAGATGCTCAGCCAGTTCGCCGACGTCGACCTCACGTGGGGACTCATAGTATCCGTGTTCGACGGCTGCCTGAAGCGCGGCCTCTTGCTCCGGAGACATGCCACTTTGCGTCTCGTCGACTCCTCCCCCTGACGCCGTCGTGTCCGCGGTTCGGAGCATCTCCATTCGTGCACAGTCCCCGACGGCGACTTTGAGGGCATCGAAGAACGCGGACACGTCACCCTCTCCGGAGTGGATGAGTCGCCACGTGTAGTGGTGGCCCTCGTGACGGGTCTCGAACAGCACGCCGTCGCCGAGGTGGTCACGAGCGATGTGGGGGACGGACGCACAGGAAGGGGTTCGCTCCCAGTCGGAGTAGAGGACGAGCGTGTCGTCCATGCGGTCGAGAACGCGGGTGGTCTGGGTGGCACCACAGTCCTCGGTAGCGAGACAGTCAGCGTAGTAGTCACTGGTGCGAAACGCGTCCTCGATGGCGTCGAGGGCGTCCGGGCTGCCGGTAGCGTGGTCGACTCGCCAGAGCTGCTCAGTAGTGGCGTGCAGCGAGAGCGAGCGGACGCGGGCGTCGGGGTGGTCGGCGAGGGCGTCCGCCACCCGGTTGCACCCCGGCTTGTATTCGAGGGCGAAGACGAGTTCGCGCATACCACGCGTAGGGGGTGGCTGGATATAACACGTCGGCTCGGTGCTGCTATCGTGTTAACTGGAGTCAGATCACGTCACCAGGGTCGTGTATCTCCTGCATTCGCTGGGCCTCGGCGGCGTACTGCGCCTGCAGATCGGCGTCGTTGACCGACCCGTGATCCTCTGGGTCGACATCGACGGCGGCCGAATGTCTTCCCGAGCGCCAGCAAGAGGTCCCCGCGTACTCCTCGCGTCGCTCGTCGATTATACCTGAATTGTTTTCTGCGGTCAGCTAGCTCTGACTTGTACAATCTCCACGAGCGTCTGCTTGTCGAACGTCAGAAAAACCGGCCAGCGCTCTGTTTGTGGGGCCCATTAGTTTCTGGTAGCTTCTATCGGTGAAAATCGTCAGATTAGGGGGGTTCGTGGCGTCCCACGAATAAATACTCAGGCAGAAGTTCTGAATAGAAGGCATGCATCAAAACCATCCTCCGAGGTTGTGAAGGTGCCACAGTTTCGGAGGATGGACGTGTTGCGTGCCTTCTGTTCAAGCATACCGAGACTGAAATAGGTGCAGTCTGTCGATTTTAATTTTATATCACTCAGGAATCCTTTCCAAGTTCTCTCACCGTGCTATATTCGAAAACCGAGAGACGAGAGCCTAATCAAATTCAAACAGTGTGAAAATAAGACACGCAACGGAATCCAAACGCCGAAACTGTGGGCCTTCTGCTACTATAAAGTATATTGTCACAAGAGATTCATACAATGTCTGGTTCACTCCTTGTATGTACAACAAGCTGATGAAATTCATTCTCGTGATGTCTCTACTCACTTTTTCTGGGTGTGTGAGTGATGGTCAGGCATCGACTGAGATTACAACCACGTCAAGCCCTACCCCAGACACCACCGTTACCCCTACTGAACAAACGAATTCTGGACCTACAGTCAATATACCAGAAGCAAAAGATCGCGCACTCAATGCTGAAAAAAGGCACATATCTGATGTGATGAACAATTCATCGTGTGTGAATTCGTGGAGTCTGAAATCCTTTACTGGTATCGAAGAGGATGCAGAACTCGTGAACCAGAGTAATGGTGGTGTTGTAATCGAAGTAACGCTACCTTTGACGTACGGTACGGATGTGGAAGAGGCTGACTCTCGATCGATTGCAACATACCTTGTAACCGAAAACAGTACTATCCGCCTGGATGGCACCCTCATGTCCCCATGTGAAAAATATAATAATTTCAATGTCTAAGTCTCTTAATGCTATTGAATCAATGCCTCCAGCTACCTCTCGTAGGTCACTGCTCTGTTACACCATTGGTTTAGTGGGTCTTACTGGGTGCATTGGTTCTCGACGTTCTGCAGGCGATGAATTTTGATGACCAGCCTCACATATACCACGTTCAAATAGAAGAAAATGATGAGATTATCTATCGGAAATCGACACAAGTAGGAGCGGCAAGCTCCGACCAACCTGCTTCGGTCGAATTCTCGGACTTCCCGAATCAATCTGGTGAATATACGTTATCTGCATGGGCAGATGACGATCCAGAAACTGAATCTGAGTCTGTGATATTCAACAATTTCGAGTCAGAGTGTGTCGGGGTTGAGATTCGAGTTGCCTCGTATGAGACGGATAGCGTCGATCCACAATTCAAACTTCTCTATACCACTAACTGATCAATCAATTTACTTGTTAAACTGATTTCTGGTTATCGCAAGCAAAATTACAATATATTATGGCTCTCTTCAGGTTCCGTTGGAATTAAAATTTCATCGGAAGCGATGGGGAGAGATAGTATAAAAACAAAGACTACTCTGGATACTTCGGAAGCGGCGATATGACGTGCGTAAGACAAGCTGCAATAAAGCAATAACAACCACCATTCCGGGGGATGCGACTCAGTCTATTGTTTCAAAATTAGGTAGGGACTTTTCATGAACATAGGATGCCATCACATTTCCGAATATCCGCTGCTATCCGAACTATACACCCTACTGTTTCCAGAGAAACGATGTCGGTATGCAGATGACTTAACATCATATTCAATTCAATGACGATAGAAATCTTAGGGGTGTTAAAGCGGGCGGTCAGAGGCACAACCCAACGCCCGCATCACAGCGTTCTCGGTCGACTATTAAATCGTCCACGTGAGCGATCGAACCACCTCAAAAAAATGACCGCTAGGAGCCTCAATTGCGGTCTACTGCAATTACGTGTAGTAGGAAGGGTAGAAGGAGCGACGAGGGATCTCCTGCAGACTGCTGAGATCGACTTCGTCAGCCTCGGAGAGCTCCCAGACGTGGTCGAAAAAGTCGATTGCGGCGGCGACGAAGTTTGAGTTCTCCGTATAGACCCCACATTCGGGATTCCAGTTGTAGCTGTTCTCCATGAAGTTCGCCGAACCGAGGAGTGCGGCACCCTCAGTTGCGTGTCCAATGGTCTGAAGTTTTGCATGGATGCCAAACTCAGCGAGGTCAGTTTCGTCCGTCTCGCTTGTGATCCGCTGATATTTCTTGTATCGGGAGTACGTCCGGATAGTGACATTCTCGCGGTTCTCCTCGAGATCGCCGAGGAGATTGTCGCGGAGTCGTTCCCACTCCCATCGACGTTTCGTGTGCCGAGTGAGGAGGCGAAGTTCGTAGCCGTCCCGGAGGAGACTCCGGAGCTGTGAGGTGTACTCGGAGAAAGTGTCGTCATCGTATGGTGTCATGATGCGGACGACGCGTTCGTCAAGGTCACGCTCTTGGCCTCGTGTGAAGAGGCGATCCGTCATTTCGGTAAAGCGGCGCAGATCGTTATCCCGCTGGTCCTTCCAGCGTTTCAAGCGCGCACGTTCTCGTCGTAGTGCGGGCTGGTCGTCGACGTACTGCTCCATGCGTTCCTTCCCGAGAGCTTCTGGGTCCGGGAGGGTATAGACGAAGTATGTCGGGGCAACAAGATCGTCGTCAACACCCATGACGAGTGATTCGATGATGTTTTCCCTCATTCGCGGTGCTTCCCTGAGCGTGACATCGGTGAGAGCGTCGAACCACGAGAGTCGCGTGTGGAGTGCGTCGAAGAGATCATCGCGGAAGCCGTCGTAGCGATCAGTCCCCTCCGGGGCGGACGGAACAGCGTCGAAGGTTATGAGGAGATCATCTCGGAGCGAACAGTCGACACCCGGAAGGTTGGAGATAGTACGGTAGAGTGGGTAGGGATCGAGATCCAGGGTATCGGTGAGTGAAGAGAGAGCGATCGAGTGGAGGGTGGGATGAGTGTGAATCGTGGCGATGAGGTCGAGTGTCTCCGTGACAGCCTCGCGGGACGGATCGTCTGGAAACACGTCCTTGACGAGGTCGCTATCGACGGTCGCGTCGTCGCATTCGACAGAGTGGTCCTCTGGGTCGAGAGCGGTCTCGAAGATTTCTGCGTGGTGGGCAACGGCGAGTCGGGTGTCTTCGATCGCGTTGGTAAGTTCGGAAACCGGGGTTCGTTCTGGTGAGTCGAGCTCAATGGTGGCAAGTGCGTCGAGTGGGGCCGTCTGGTCGACATCCGCTGGTGTGATAGTCGTGTTAGTGTAGGTTGTCGCGACGCGGGCGATGAGACGAGAGTTGTCGAGTGCCGTGAGCGCGGTGATGAGCGTGATTGCCGTGTTCGGGCGTTTCGTGTGCCGTTCAAGTCGGTCGACCGTCTGGGTAATCGTCTCACGGTTGAGGATGACACCTTCCGGATAGAGGCTGATGAACGCAAGTGAGGAGAGGAGTGGTGCAATGAAGACCTCGTCTTCCGCGTCACGGACGAGCGTGTCGAGTTCACTTCGTGGGAGGCGATCCGTATCGATGGTGGCGAACTCACGGAGTAGTTGTTGGATACGCGGTAGGCGTCGAGTGGCGACGAGGCGAACAGCATCAGCGGGTCGTTCGCTCGCCAAGACGAACCGTCCGCAGTCGGTCAGTTCGTGGGTATCAGTAACGAGTCCGAGTTTGGTGAGGAGGAACAGATGTACATCAGCAATGGTTTCAGGAGCGCGCTCATCGTTCGTCTGGAAGACGGTAGCGATATGATGTGGTCTGAGTGCGTACGTGAGGTTGGTATCGGTTGCGACGGCGCAGACGGCGAGGTAGATACTCTCGGCTGAGACGCCCCAGAGGGATTCTGGGGAGCGAGTACGGATGTCGGCGACCTCGGCAGGGAGGCTATTCGTCATCGTCCGCCTCGATCTCGCGCTGAGTGAGTGTCAATCCTGCGTCGATGAGCGCCATGAGGTCTTCTTTCGCGATTGTCTCAGGGTCGTTCTGATTCTCACAACCGTACTGGTAGATGCAGAACGGACAGCCATTGTCACAGCTACATTCGAATGCGTCTTCGATGAGGCTGATTGCAGTGTCGAATTTCTCCCGCGTGTTACCGGACCCCATCGTTAGGAGGACGGTGACACCGCTACCGCCAGTTTCGTTGTCGAAGATGTAGGTTCCGTCCTCACCGAGCGATTCGGGGACGGCCCGAACGCCGACGCCGCCAATGTACTGAAGCGCCATTCGGACTCCGTGCGAGAAGGCGTGCTCCAGGTCTTCGTCGTCGAACTGGATACGGACAGCCTTCGTGTCGAACTCGGTTGCGAGGCGGACGACGTCCGTGTTCTCAGTCGAGTGTTCGGGATGACGCATACAGTAAGCCGTCTCGTCGTCGCGTGCGATGACCCCATCACAGTTTTCCTTTCCACAGAGTTCGAAGACGTTCGGTAGCGGATCTGACCCGCCACCAACGTAGTGAGCTTTGAACTGACGGACGGACGAGTTGATGGTGACATCTCCGTAATCGAACCGTCCTACAGAGTCACCGTCGTCGGTCGTGATGGCGAACGCTCTCTCTGGTTCGGGGTCGAACGCAGTCACATTCGTTTCAGTAGGTGCGTAGGTGTCCTGCACCTCGGAATCCGACTGGTACAGCCGAGTCGGGAGGAGGGGGTCGCCGTTCGGCAGTTGACCGAGTACGAGGTCGGACTTGTACGCGGTGACGCGCTCGGGGACGATCGTCTTCAGGCGCTTGAGGTCGGAGCCGCACTCCTCGCAGGGGCCCTCACCAAGGTCGTATTCGGCGCCGCACGTCGGACAGATCGCGGCGGTGCTCTCGAGTTGAGAAGTCTGATAGGAGTGGGCGCGTACGCCGGTGACGACGTAGCGCTGATTGTCCGAATGGAGATAGGCGGCACCGGGATGGAGTTCGGAGAGCGCAATCCTGATTGGCCGAGAGTGCAAGTCGGCGGTCACAGACTCGAAGTCTTCACCGATAAGTTCGTATTCTACTGTATCCTCGACGGAGCGGAGACTGAACGGCGTGGTGCTGTGCTCTTCGAGGAACGACCCGTAATCCATCCGTGCAAGTCGGTCCAAATACTGGTTTAGATTTGCGCTCCGACTCTGTAGTCGATCACGCTCGTCGCGCTGTTCAACGCGATCATTCGAGTTCTGTCGGCGGCGGTTTCGCCGGCCACGTGACTCCAGATTGAGTTCGTTGAGCTGTGTTTGGACCTTATCGAGTTCGTTGAGGATGTCGTCCTCAAAATCGAAGTAGCTCTCGACGAACTCGTCGACGAATGTCGTCATCGCCTCCTCTATGACGTCCTCGTGTGCGTTGACCGCAGAGACGACACGGCCGTCGCACTCCGGACGACTACACGGACCCTCGTAGCCGGCCTCGTGCTTCCGACCGCAATCACGACAGTAACTGAAGCCGAGAATGTCCTCAAGCCAGTCGCGTACTTCGGTTCGATGTTCCTCGTACGCCACCTTGAGCGTCTGGAGAGGGGCTTCCTCGTCGACGAACTGGATCGCATCGTTCTCGCTCGCGAGAAGTGCGGTGAAGGTCACGATGTCATTTGGCCGCGGTTCACTCCGTGGGACGAGATCGTCCTCACAATAGAGTTCGTCAACGACATCGCTGCTCTCGCGACGCCACGGAATCCAGCATTCGGCGGCGAAATAGTCGAGGATTGCCCACGTCAGCGAGATACGAAGCACCTCTTCGTTCGTCTCGTTGAGTGGGACAGGCTGGGGTTTAGCCTGAATGAGTTCGTTCGGCTGTTCGTAGTAGTAGTAGTCGATCGGGTTTCGCTGACTGATCGAGTGGACGAGTGACGACCCGGACTGTCGGCCTGCTCGACCGATCCGTTGGAGGTACGAGTTCGTGTTTGGCGGGGTACCGTAGAGGAGGAGCGCATCGAGGTCACCGATGTCCATCCCAACTTCCATCGCCGGTCCAGAAGAGAGGAAGTTGGGGTAGCGACCCTCCCGGAACTGATACTCGATACGGCGGCGTTCGTCCTTCTCTGTGAGCCCGAAGTAGGCACGGGAGACGAGCAGTAGGGGGTCCGAATAGTTCACGCGGTAGGCTGTGAGGTCGAAGTGAGGGTGCGTGAACTCGCTACGGGCCTCGTAATCAGCGCTGAACGTGACCGTGTCGAGGTCTGGGCCGTGGTCAGCGAAGACCTCATCGAGCGTCGAGTAGAACGACTCCGTTGCGGGAACGTACGTTATTGGCGTCTCCGCGTCGACGGTCGTGCAGCAAACACAGGATTCGTCAAATCCGATGAGATATCCGGAGTCGGTCTCGATGCGACGGAGGACGTCCTGATCGATGAGGGATTCGACGTGTCGACCCGCATCCTCGATATCGTCACTGAGCGATTCGACGTACTGCTTGCTCTGCCCGTTCAAGGCCTCGATGACGGCCATCTCACCCGAATCGAAGTCGCTCAAGTCGATGTCAAGGCTGACATCAAGTAGGCCATCGGAGGGAAGATGGTCACGACTTCGCCAGCGGTTGTTGTAGCGCCCGCGAAGGACGCGTGCCGCGACTTCCTCCTTCAGGAAGTCCTCGACGGACTGCCGATAGCCCGTCATAGCTTCCAGTAGCCCACCATCGCCCTCAGTGAGCATATCCTCGTACTCCACGGCACGTTTGATGACTGTGGACTGGAGTTCAGCGAGCGAGACCCAGTTGTCGTCAGCCTCATCGAGTGTGTCAACGACGAGTTGTGTGACGAAGAGCGTCTGCTCAGGTTCGGTGAAGTTCCGGTTGAGTTCTTTCATGTCCGACTGGCTGTCAGCGAATGAGAGCATCTTCGCCTCCCGGAACGAGTCAGGTTCGTTGACGTCCGCGATCTCACGAAGGAAGTACTGCGCGGTCGTGACAGCGGTGTTCCCGGGGCCGCGGATCATCGACTCGTAGCGCGATGACTTCCGGTAGGTCTTCCGGGGGTCGTAGCAGGGAACGGCACCGTGGAACGACGAAGGTTTTCGAATCTGGCCGAGTTCGTCGACAAGTTTGTACTCGCGGAACCCGCGAACTGTCGGCGAGATCGCAGGGTCATCACAGCGACACTCAGCACCCAGCAGGAGATCGGTGTCGCAGTTCGAGCAGTGGTCAATTGCATTGATGTCGAGCAAACCAGTGCGCGCGAATCGCCGTTTCCCACAATCACAGGTGTTGGGCGGTTCGCCGAAATAGACTGCATCACAATCAGGGTCGCTGCACGACCAACCGAGATAGCGCTTCGGACGGAGCATCCCTCCGCAACTGCACTGGTGGCCGGCCTCCTGTTCGTGGGCGTCGCCGCAGTCCTCACAGTAAAGCACCGAATCGTCGCTGAGCGGTTCGAGGTCGTTTGAGTGGCAGTTCTCACAAACAACCTCCGTCCCGGTCTCCTGTGTGATGTCACACTCGGGGTTCCGACAGACGAGGTCGTCCTGATCGTCGCTGAGGACCATGGCGGTGTCGCAGTCCGGACAGTGAGTAATCCGGTCGATCTTCTGTTGATTCCAACACCCAGAACACTCGTAGTAGGGGCGCCAGACCGTCCGGATCGTCTCCGTTCCGCAACTGCACGTATGGTCTTGGAAGTACTCGAAGCGGCCCTCACCAGACGTGACGTTGAGTGGGGAGAGCCGTTCGCAGTCCGGGCAGAACCAGGACTCGAGCGCCTCCTCACCGCAGTGGTTGCAGTAAGCGAGTTTTGTAACGAAGTGATGGCCGCACTGAGTGCACTCTGACTGCGGCGTGTCGTAGACGGCGGCACAGTTCACGCAGGTGTAGTAGCCGTCGAGCGGCCAACTGAAGAGGTGAGCCCGACTCTCGAGGACACCGGATAGCTGACCGAGCGTGACGAAGTTATCGACGAGTCGGCCAGCCTGGTCATCGGTGAGGTCGTACGTCTCCGAGAGCGTCTCGCGAAGGTCCGCAGGACGCTGCGCCTCCTCGTGAAGCGTCGTATAGAGCGCGCGGACGATGTCGAGGTCGTCGCCGCGCTCGTCGAGGAGGGTGTCGTAGAGTCGGTCGCCGGCGATGCGCCGTCGTTCGCCAGAATCAGCATTACTGGGGAGTTCCCCGATAACATCTGCGACTAAGGATTCGGCGGGCGTCCACTTCGAAGACGTATCGGCGAGAAGACCCGGGTCGGCGGTGCGTTCAACGAGCGGGGCAGGGAGGTCATCGGGGAATTGGCACTCAAGCGTCCGTGGGTCCTCTTCGACAACGGTGATGTCCGCGTCTGTGAAGGGGTTGATGCGCTGGAAGATTGCACGCTTGTTCTCGACGGTCGCGCTGGCGCCGACGAGTCGGAGATCGTCGTCCACGTCATCATTGAGTCCGAGTAGTGAACGACGAGAGCGGAGATAGCGCCGCATGAGTGTCGCGGTGAACGAACCGAAGAGTTCGGAGTACTCGTGGATCTCGTCGAAGACGACATACTTCGGCTCCGTGACGAACACGGCCTGTTCGTCTTGCTCGTTGATATTGAACAAACGATAGTTGACGGTGTCTGGGTTGGTGAGGAGGATGTCGACTTCAGCGTCGACGATTTCCTCGCGCGTGAGTTCGATGAAGTCGAGGTCGACGTCCATTTCGGTGGCCGAATCGTGTGTGACACGATAGCCGTCCTCGGTCCGTTCGACCGTTAGTGAGGACGAGCAGTTGCTGCATGGACACTCGAAGTACTTGAACGAGGTGTCGAGATACGAGTAAGCGTCCGGGTCGTTGTGCGGGGTGTCACCGTCGAAGATGCCGACGGTGATCCGGTCGGTACCGGTTCGCGTCTCGTTGAGCGTAGAGAGGTACCCGATGAGGCGCTTCAGTTGATCCTGTGCAAGCGCTTTCGTCGGATAGGTGAGGACACACTTGACGCTCTGCGGATCGGCGTCGTGGTAGCCAGCTTTCGCCTCACAGATGTACTGGAGAATGGGGATGAGCCAACTCTCGGTCTTGCCGCGACCGGTCCCGGCGGTGACGAGGGTGTGGTCGTCGGCGAGTATCGCGTCCGCTGTGTCCTCTTGGAACGCGTAGAGGCGCTCGAAGCCAGCCTCAGAGAACGTCCGAACGATATCGTCGTGGAGGCCGTCAGGCGCGTCGTCGGCGATTGACGGCCGGGTTTCGGCGAACGCTGGCCACGGAGTGTCACTCTGCCGTGGCAGATTGAGGGCCTGGAGGAATGGACCGCGCGTCCGCATGAATTCGGGAAGTCGATCGTGGAGCGACTGCTCTGTCCCGCCCTCGTAGCGCGAGATGATGTCTTTGAGCGTCGCGGTGTTTTGGCTGGCGACGTAGTGGTCGCCATATGTGCGCTTCAGGTCTTCAGCATGCTCAAGTGTGTTGTGGGTCATGGGTCAGTAGCTGGCGAATCGGTGGTAATTGTATCGACCGGTGCAATCGTCGGCAGTCCGAGCTTGAAGTAGTCGAGAACGCTGCCGCGAGCGAACGACCGTGGCTGGTTGTGTTCGTCACAGCCGTACTGGTAGAGGCACAATGGACAGCCGTCCTCACAGTCGCAGACGAAGTGGTCACGGACCAGTTCCATCGCGTACTGGAAGTTCCGGAAGTCACCAGAATCGCGTTCGACGAGGAGTTTGGCGATGTTCGCACCACCTTCCTGAGCGTCAAGCAGATCGACATGGTCGTCGGCCGTCGTTTCGTTGAGCTCCCTGATATTTACTCCGCCGAGCGACTGAAGCGCGACGCGGAGGCCGTGAACAAATGTATGCGACTGCTCGGTGTCGTCGAGTGAGACACGGATGCCACTCGTCTCGTAGGAGTACCCAAGGCGGACGTACTCAGAGTCGGCACCGCGTCGATTCGGACTATGTTCGGGATCCGCGGAGCACTGCGCGTGCCCCTCGTCGTCACGATAGATTATGCCTGTGCAGTTCCCCTCGCCACAGACCTCGAAGAGAGTCTGGCGTGGATCGGTCTCGCCGTTCTTGTATTTCGCGCGGTAACTCTGGGTGTGCGTGAGAACGGTGTAATCCCCATACTCAAGCGACCCAATCGGAGCGCCGTCTCCATCGTGAACGCGGAAAGACTCAATCGGTTCAAATTCCAAAATGGACGTCTCGCGTTCCGCATAGGTGTTCTGTACTTCCTCTGCCGGCTTCTGGTAGAGTTTGCGGGCTGGCTCACCATCCTTGCTCATGCGGAGATCGTCGCGGTGGGCTTCGACGCTGTCCATCGCGACGAGTCGACGGCGTTTGAGCGGGGCGTCGTGGTCACAGGGGCACTCGGACGTGGTGAGGGGGTGCGACGTGTGGCACGCACTGCAGACCTTCTCCTCGGCGAGGTGGTCGGCATCGGTATCGGCGTCCACGACTTGCTCGCGGAGTGTTGAGGAATCGAAGTCGTCTGTTCGAAGGTGACTGACGACGTATGTCTCGCCGTCGTCGAGGTACGCCGCTGCGGGGTAGAGTTCCTGAATGGCCATGCGGACGTTCCGTCCACCGTAATTACCACCGACATCGCGACGAGTGTACGCGCCGTCCTTTTCGGTGACTAGCGTTAGTCCGACGTTGTTCGAGACGTTCCGCATGGTGAACGCGAACTTACTGGTGCGTGCGTTCTGGAGGAAGTCTGAATAGGGTTGTCGCTCGAGCGTGTCGAGGTGGTCCTGAAGTGCACGGATACGTTCTGCAACCGCGCTCTCGCGACGGCGAAGCCGCGTCGCCTCATCACGTCGAGCACGCCGTTTCTCTCGACGGAGGGTCGTCCGCTCCTGGCTCAGCGCCTGCTGTTCCTCGATGAGCCGGTTGCGGTACGTCCGATACTGGTTGAGATAGCGGTCTTGGAAAGACGCCACCGCCTCGTCGACGATGTCGCCGAACTCCACCTGCGCGTCGAGGATTCGGCCATTGCATCCGTCCACACGACAGGTGTCGACAGTGTCCGAGCGATCGTATTTCGCGCTACAGTCGGTACAGTACTGGTACGCAAGCAGGGAGCGCAAGTAGTCACGAATCTGTCGCTCGTTGTCGCTGACAATCGTTCCGAGCGCGGCGAGTTTCGAGACATCGGTGGCAAGGCCAAGTTTCGAGACGGGTAGCGTCATTAGATGCGTGAGCTTCCCGTAGTCGGAATCGTCGGTATCGGTGTCACGACGTTCGAAGTCGTCCCCGCCTGAAACAGTGGCGTTCGGACCCCAGCCGTCGACCTCCCAGGGCACAACGAAGTTCGCTGCGACGTAGTCGAACACAGCCCACGAGAGTGAAACACGGAGGACCTCCTCATTGTGCTCGTTGAGCGGGACGGGTTTCGGATCTGTGCTTATGAGGTCCGTCGGTTCTTCGTAGTAGTAGTAGTCAATCGGGTTACGCTGGCTGACGCTGTGGACGAGTGAGGAGTGCGAACTTCGACCGGCGCGGCCGACGCGCTGGAGGTACGCGTTCATGTTCGGCGGCACCCCGTAGAGGAGAAGCGCATCAAGGTCACCAATGTCGACACCGAGTTCCATCGTTGGGCCTGAGGAGAGGAAGTGAGGGTAGTTGCCCTCTCGGAAGAGATACTCGAGTTCGCGACGCTCGCGTTTGTCCGTCATCCCGAGATAGACTTTTGCGATTAGGATTCGCGCCCGAGAGTACTCGGCGCGGTACGCCCGTTGATGGAACTGAGGACTGGTTGGGTCGGCCCGCTCCTCGAGTGTGGTGTCGAAGGGGACTAGGTCACGCGATTGGACGCCGAGCTGGCTGAGCCACGACGGCGAGAACCGGCCTGACCCAGGATTGTACTGGATGCTGTCGGCGTCACCTGCGAGCGTCAACTCAAGCACCATCGGGTTCAGTGAAAGATAGTCGTCGCTTTCCCCGTCAAGGACGCCGCGCTTGATTAGCGCATCGATGACGTCGCCGCGTGTGCTGTCTCCGAATCGCTCCGGGAGTGAACCGACGGGACAGCCGTTCCCGGTTTCGACGACGCCCCGGAGGAGGTCACGCTCGGCATCGGAGAGGTCCGCGAGTACCCCCGGATCGACGCGGACGTCGACGAGGCCGTCCGAAGCTAGCGAGCCACCCCGCTCTCGGAACCGTTTCGTGTAACTGTGTGGGACCGCCCGTCGACTAAGTCTGTCCCGGATTGCCTCCTCGGTGTCCATGAACCGGCGAGAGCGGTCGACGAGATGCTCCTTCAAGTCGAACGAGACGTCCTGGAGGGCACGGGGTGGACTGAGTTCGTCGTGAAGGGTGTCGATGCACGCCAACGATTCCGTGAGCACGTTATCGAGCGTCAGCCACGAGTCGTCGGCAGTACGAATCGCTTCGACGAGTGCTTGATCGAGGAGTGTCTCAACTTCCGGTTCGTTGAAGTCCCGTCCGAGTTCCTTCATGTCGCGATGGGAGTCGGCGAACGACAACATCTTCGCCGACGAGTAGTCCTCATCGTCCGCGACCCCGCGGAGCAAGTACTGAGAGGTCGTGACGGCGATGTTGTTCGGACTGCGGACCAACTCGTCGTAGCGCTGTCCGATCCGATACCCGAGTCGCTGATGACGACACGGGACGACTGACGTATGGTCGCGAACCGGAACGATGCGTCCGCCGTTAGTGATCGTCTGATAGGACTGAAAGGCGTCGGCCTGCTGTTGGTGCTCCGGATCGTCACACTGGCAGGATGACCCAGAGAGGACGGCGGTATCGCACTCAGTACAGTGGTCATTCTCGAACACCTCAAAGAGCCCCTTCTTGACGAACACCTCCGTACCACACTCACACTCCGTCGGGGGAGACGGCGCGTGATAGTCGCGCGTACATCCCCCGCGGACGCATATCCAAGGGATGAGCCGGGTGTTCTCGACCGAATGCCCACACGCGCACTGGCGTGGGATGTCTGTGGCATCGTACGTCTGCCCACAGGACCGGCACTCGACGGCCGCGTCACTCCGTCGGAGGACGCGTTGCTCGGAACCGCAGGCGGAACACCCTGAGTCAGCGGATTTCGCTCGGCCACATTGTGGGTTCGTGCACGTCCACTCGTTGACAGAGGTACGCGTCATCGCCGCATCACATGTGCAGGTCTCAATGACGCTGCGCTCTTCCACAGCGCCACAGGACTGACACTCCAGTTCGGGCGTGAACGACACTCGAAGCAGACGCACCTCGTCATCGCGTGCGGCCTCACACCGCCCACAATACTGCTCATCCCGCGAGGCGAAGCTTCCCTCTTCGGACGGCGTATAGGACTCGAGTTGATCACACTCGGGACAGTACCACGCCACAAGAGCTTCCTCAGCGCACCGACGGCAGTACGTCGCACGCGTGACGATGCCCGAGTCACACTCCGCACACGAGTCATGTGGGGAACGATAGACGGCCGCGCACTGTGCACAACTGTAGAACCCGTCGAGCGGCCACGAGAAGAGGTGGCTTCGGTTCTCCAGTAAGCCCGAGTACTCGCCGAGCGTGCGGAAGTTTTGGAGGGCAGTCTCCGATTGTGCGTCGGTGAGCGAGTACTCTGTCTCGAGAGTGTCGAGGAACGCCTCGCGAGTTCGTGGCTCGTCGGCAAGTTCTTCGTGGAAGTGCTGTATAGCGTGTACGACCGGATCGTTCGACTTCGAGGTGAGATGCTCGAAGAGCGCGTCACCGACCAGTTCGTCAAGGCTCTCGTTGTCGATCGTACTCGGGTCGTCGATGGATGGGTCGAACGAGTCGAGCGGGGCCGGGTACGATCTCTCACCACGAACCGCGCGACGTAATTGCACCACCGTTATCGGTTCATCGTAGAGTGCGTCGGGTACGTTCTGGAGTGGCGGTGGGTCTAGTTCGCGGGGGTTTTCATCGACGTGCGCGACGTCCGCCGCTCCGCTGATACGCCGGAACAATTCGACATCGTTCTCGACGGTGGCACTACTCGCGATCACCTGCGGGGCGTCGACATCACGTGTCCCGCGTAGTGCTCGGATACGCTTCGTGAGCATCGCCGTATAACTCCCGAAGAGACCGTCGTAGGTGTGGACCTCGTCGAAGACGAAGAACTGTGGCTCGTAGACAAACGTGTCGTGTTCGTCGCCCGCGTTCGTGTTGACAAGTTTGAGGTTGATCGTGTCCGGGTTCGTGAGTAGGATGTCAACACCCTCCTCGAGGATCTCTTTTTTTGTCAATCGGAGGAAGTCTAAAGGAACGTCGTCGACACACTGCTTCTTCTCGGGTTCAAGTTCGTAACGCTGGCCGGCATTCCGGACATGAACACTCTTCCCGCAGTTCTGACATTTCTCGAGCGCGTCGTTGTAGCCCGGACACTCGAAGTACTTGAACGTCGCATTCAGGTAGCCCTCCGCACGCGAGGACATATTTCCCGGCGTGTCCCCGTCGTAGATCCCGACAGTGATGCGGTCGTTCGTCGGGAGTTCCGCGTTGATCCGATAGAGGTACTTGATCAGGCGCTTCAACTGGTCCTGGGCGAGCGCTTTCGTCGGATACGTGAGGACCGCTTTAACATCATCAGGGCAACTCTCATCGACGTTCCCCTGATTCGCATTGAGGATGTAGTCAAGGATGGGGATGAGCCACGCTTCGGTCTTCCCCCGGCCGGTCGCGGCCGTGATAACAGTATCCTGCCCGTCGAGGATCGTCTCTACACTCCGCTCTTGGAAGTCATAGAGTCGGCGGAACCCGATATCCTCGAACGCGAGACGGACAAGCGGATGAATCCCCGCTCGCTTGCTGAACGAGAGCCAAGACTTTGTGCTCCAGTTCGCAACATTAAGCGCCTGCAGATATGGGCCGCGAAAGCCGATAACGGATTCCTCGCCGTTGTTAGTGGCTTCAAAACGATGGGCGACGTTTCGCGCCGCTCGACCACCGGCACCAATGAAGTGTTTCCGATAGGCGTCCATCGCCGCTTCCGCACGTTTAGCAGGATTCTCCATTGGCGTCTATAGACTCACCTTGATTGTCGACCGGAGTTCGGGAATATTTAGCATCTCATTGACGCTCGCATCTGAAAGGTCATCGAGGTCGACTTGGCCCTCCTCACTAAGCGTCTTCAGATCTTCAATCGTTTGATCGCTGAGGTCGTGGTGTCTCTGGAAGCCCTTCCAGTCCGTATCGAGGTTCTCGAAGGCCTTTTCCAGTCCCTGCCACTGTGTCTTTAGGCTGGAAACCGAACCATTGGGATTGAGGATAGACCTGATGAACGACCGATACCGGCTAATCGTGTCCATCGCGTCTGGATCCTCGCCGACGATCTTCTGAATGCTCTCCGCGGTGTTCGCGTCATCGAGTTTTCGACGCTGAATCTTTTTTAGGTGATCGTTGATGGATCGTCGTGCGTCGTTCACGTCCTCACGTGTCTCTCGGACCTCGTCGATATGATTCGACAACGATTGGCCACTTTCGTCGATCATGTCGAGAACGTCATCCTGAGAGACGCGTGTAATCGAGCGTGCCTTGTCACGGGCACTTGTCGCCCTCGACGGGGGGGAGTGTCCGAAGACCTCTGTTAGGATTCCCGCCTGCTGTTCGAAAACGTCAAGCGAACCCTCGAGTTTGTTAAGCGCCTGGTTCAGTTCCATCAGGTGTTCTTCGGCTTTGTTAACTCGAGCTGCCGTGTTCGTTCGCGTGTCGTACTGGTCCGCCTTCTGTTCGAGGCTCTCGAGTTTTGACTCGAGCGCTGTGGACTGTATAGCCATAGTCAGTTCCCTCCAAGTGTGGTTTCGATGGCATTCCGCCGCTTTTCGTACGTCTCAAACTCTGAGAGATCTCTGACGCGGTCACGGAAACCGACATCTTCTGGGAGTGTGACGCCATCTGCTTCCTCGATCATCTCTGCGATCGCTTCGTAGATCTCCCATGCCGATTCCGTCGCTCGGCTCTCCTCATAGTCATGAAGCGTCGCGATGAGTTTGTAGCCATATTTATCGGAGATATCCTCGAACGTCCTCATTCGCTGACGGAACTGCCCTAAGTCGATCTTTGCGTCGCCCGCTACCGCTTCACGGGCTTCTTTCCACGACTCGTACTTGCTCGCGTCCAGTTTATCGAGGACGTCATGGAGTTGCGTGAGTGCATCGTGGAGGTCGTCCTGGTCGTGGTTCGGTTCATAGTAGGTGGTAACCCTGTCGATGGTTTCAGTGACGTGCACGGCGTTCTGTTCGGCCGAGACATCGTCGAGCGTCGTCGCATAGGCCTTCACACGGTCGAAGAGGATGTCGACGCCGTAGCCAGTCGATCGAGTGGTGCTGATCTGGTAAGCGCTGGAGAGATCCGCTGTGTCGATCTGCATGGCCTGCAACAGGTACTGATCGAGGTTTTCGGAGACGTTCTGGATAGCCTTCGAGAGACGTTCGCGGTCAACGACGTTCGACTTGAGGAGAAACAGTCCTTTCGAGAGATGGTACGGAGCGTTTCGAGACTTGAGAAGATCCAGCGTCGCTTCTCGTAGGGCAGACGGCTGTTCGTCTTCGGCACCGGGGATGAATCCACCCTCTGGAGGTTTCTCGAACATCATCTCGGCTTCGATCTCGCGTTGACCGGTCTTCGCGTTGAGAATAAGAAACTGCGCGAGTACGGTGAATTCCTCGAGCGTCATCGGGTCAATACACGCTTCCAGATCGGCACGCATCTTCGCTCGGAAGTCGGCGACCTGTTTGTCCGTCCACGCGCGGAGGAGATCGTAGTTGAGGTCATATTTGTCTTCTTGGGGGAACTCGCCCGACTCGCTAATGCCGTACCAGAATAGCGGTTCGTAGATATCGTCGTATTCAACACCGAAGTCGAGCTCGAAGCTCATCCCCTGACGCTCGTCTGCGCCGACGATTGTGACCGGAATGTCAGCTCCACGTGTGTAATAGATGCCATGGACACCGTCGTTACGCGCGTTGAGGTTGCCGAGGAGAGTCGGGTCGTGCCACTCGTTTAGAACGCCAGCGGTCCCCTTACGGAGGACTGTCGAACTGTCGTAGGCGTCACCAACCTTGATCCAGTTACGGTACTGGAGGAGGTACTCTTTGACCGTCGTCGAGTCGAGGTCAGTTCCAACGGGAATGTGGATGTCTGAGCTCTCGATGTCGATTGTCGTCTCCTCGCGTGCGTCGCCATAGACTGCCTCGACGGTGGCCGACCCAGTATCCGGCGCGTTGAAATGAATCTTCCCGTCACTACGTGTTTCGCCGAGTTCGTTATCGTCGATGGAGACTCGCACACCCCTTCGTGGTTCGCCATTTACACGTGCTGTGACGGTGACTTCGTCACTCACCGCTGGCGTCTTCGGGTTGACCGTGACCGAAATAGACGTATCGTCAGATGGTTCCACGACGGTAACGGCTGTTGCGTCTGTCTCACCATCTTTCTCAGCCTGGAACGTAATGTCTCCCTTCTCGTTCGGAAGCCGAACGGAAGCGAAACCGTCGGAGTCGGTCGTCGCGATCTCGCTACCGTTGAAACGAATCGTAACGTCTTCCTCGCCACGGTTGTCGAGCGTCGCCCGTAGCGTGATGTATTCGCCGGGATGGAACGTTCCCTCACTGACCCCGAGATTAAGTGTCGGAGCCGGGACGTCCGCTTGTAAATATGCCCAGTCGTCGTCGATATTGACATCGGTCAGCGGAACGTCAAACGTCTCAGGGATCTGGCGGTGAACGCGGAGTTGGCGATCCGTCGTTGCGCTCCCGTACCACTTGCCGAGTCGCTGGAGACTCTCCGTGTACGAGAGATCGACTGGGGAGGGGAACGGTTCCACGTACGGGTTATCCTCGATCGCGTCGAAGGGTGGAACGGTTGAGCTCAGGCACTCTCGAATGACTCGCATCAAGAGTAGGCGGGGGGTTCGACGTTTGTTTCCATCCTGAATGAGATGGTTGTAGGACTCCTCGATGAACGTCTCGTTGAACGGGTACAGACTGTCGAACGACTCGAGGACACCATCGGCAAGTGACTCGTCCATATCTGACTCATCAAGGATAACCGACATGTATTTCCGGGCGAGTTTGACGGTGAGGTCATCGTCGAGGAAGTACGCCCGACCATCCTCGTCCGTCGTACTAAGGTACCCTTCTGCACGGTCCTCCATGTACGTGCTGATGCCCTGGCTCGTACCCAAGGCACGCGAGAGGTCATCCTTCTCCCAACCGGACGTCCAGCCAAGTACGACGTCGTAGTGACCGCTGTCGAGTTGGAAGATGTGATCGAGGAGTTGTTCTTTGAGGACAGTGAATGTCGTAAGATCCTCACAGATGAGGACGGGACGGAGATTTCGTTTCTCGTATTCCTCGGAAAGTTCCTCGAGTTTCCCTTGGAAGTCTTCGACACCGAGGTTTCGGGAAAGGATTTCGTGGACTTGGCTCTGTAAAGCGGGAAAGAGTGTATCGCTTCCCTTCGTCGAGCCGAAGGCCGCCATTGAGAGGTCCCTGTAATCCTTCTTCGTGATGAGGTCTGACATCCGCTTTTCGCCCTCACTCGTCGCGGATTCCTGATACTCCGCGATATTTTTCTCGAGGATTGACGAAAGGTCGGCTGCATTCGATCGATCTACAGTAAGGGCATCGATTTCGTCTTTACTGAACTGCTCCATCCCCGCACCGAACGCTTGAAGCGTGGTAATGATCGCGTCGGCAACCTTCTCGGGGTCGAGGTCCGAGACGTTACTCACAGTAACGTCGGTGTCGATCGGTCCAGAGATGATGTCGAGTATATCGCCGATCCCAGTCTTACTCCGGGACACGTGGAGTGCGATGTGTGTCTCGTCCCCCTCATTTGGATCAGCGCCGATCTGGTATTCGAGCCACTGACAGAGCTGGCTTTTCCCACTTCCGGTCTCGCCACGGAGGATGAATATCCGATTGTCGTCGTCGACCTTTGATTTGAGGATAGCGTCTCGGAACTCCTCCTGCGTGACGAATTCGTCTGTTCCCTCGTGCGGGAAAAGGTAGTCTGCTCGGATCTTATCGATGTCTATGTGTGTCTTCAGGAACTGTTCGCGAGATTTTTGATGAGCTTCCGGCGTCAGGTAGTCACGGACGACGCTATCATCCCAGATTTTGGACATTCTACTCATTGCGTGATCACCTGCTCAAACTGCGAGAGCGGATACTGATAGGTGGGCGAGTCAGGGAGTGTAGCTAGGTCGTAGACGTTGACCGACCGGGAGCGTTGTGTGTGCACGGATTCAGGGAGCGTGACTGTGTCTCTGGCGTCGGACATCCCACGGAGTTCGAGAACGTCTTCGGACTCCATATTTTGAAGGACATCAGAGATCGCAGGATGGACCCGAGGCGAGCCAGTCGTCGTCTCGAAGACGTTGAAGAAGTTCTCTTCAATCCATGTGAGAGCGCTATACAGGTCTGTGCTGTCCTCCTGTTGTTCATAGAGTTCGAGAAGATCATAGAGAAGGCGACGACACGGACTCAGGATCACGCCGCGTGTTTTCGTCTCGGAGACTAACCCGAGTTGCGTACTGAGCGCCCGCCACATGCGGAGTTTGGTCTCGTTCCATGCGAAGTCGTACTGGTCAAGTTCACCCTTCACCCGCGGGAGGAGAACGTCGAGAGTGACCGACCGATCGGCGGTTTCTAGTGCGACATTCTGAATCCGCGTCAGATGGTTCTTCGGGAACCGTTGCTGGCGGAGGTGATAGAGGAACCGTGCTTCGAATTCGAGATTTGGGAACATGTCACGGTTCAATGGGGAGACAACACGGTCGTCACCGCCGCGTTCGATGAGGTCAATCGCGTGCAAGAAGCTGATGCAATTGCGGACGTTGTCCTCCTTCTCGTGTGCAAAGTCCGAGACAATGCTCTGAACCGTCCGATTGCTCACGAGCGACTCGTAAACGGCCTTTAGTTCGGCTGAACGAACTGTGTTGTAGTTGATCAGCACTCGATCCGGCTTGTTAACCGCAAATTGATAGTCAGCCATAATTAGCGAAGGTGAGGGTCGGTCTGCTGGTATTCTTTTAGCTGTTCTTTCTCAAACTCGCAAACACGGAGTGCATCGAGCATCTGATTCGCGACGTACCGGGTTTCACCACGCTCAGTCCACGATCGGAGTGCGTCACTGATACGCTCGGAATACTCGTCAAGGACGTTCTCGAGATCGTGCTCGATGAAGTAGTAAAGCGGTTCCCAGACGGGACTCTCTGCGGGTGCACGCGTGTAATCGTAGATGTTCTCGAGAGTGTCTGCGGGTGCGTCGTGCTGTTTGTGGTACTCGGAGGCCCGGTGATAGTGGAGATTGCGTGTCTGAGACGCCGGTAGTGCGGAGTCGACGTAGTCACCGAGGTAGTCGGCAGAGAGTTTCTTGTAGTCTTTCACAGCGACGTCGTAGTCGTCAACGATAGACCGCCCCGGCTTTTGGATGTACGTCGGGAGACGAGGCGAGGTTGTATCGGTGACTAGGATGTATCGCTCGCGTTCTTCGGTGGCACGTTGGAGTAATGCTCGGACGAGTTCTTCCTCGCCGTATTCCTCGACTCCTTCCTGAGTGGTGATATGGACGAGAGGGAACTCGATGTCATCGACGGTGTCCACAACGTCCCCCGAAGAGTAGTGAGTGTAGTCAATGAGTTTGAAGTCATTGTCGTAGATGTCCGCATGGACGACGGTGTCGATGCCGAGTTCTACGAAGAAAGGTATACTCCGGAGTTGTGCACGTGCGTGTTTGTTGCGCTTCTGGAGTTGCGGGTCCCGCATGACGACGGTCGATGTCGTCGTCTTCAGGATATCCTCGATAGAAGGCAGACTAGGCACGTTCTCGCATGGGGAAGGTTGTGTCATAAATCCATGGTTGGGATTATCGTTTTTGATGCCATGAATCGGTTTGGTTACAATTGGCACCCTCGTTGCTGCATAGCGATTCGTGGAAATGGATAGAACTATTAACGTATTATATCTGTCGTGGGAGCAACAACTATTGCAAACTAGAGAGAAATACAACACATGAGGGCATAGATTCCGTTTGTTTCACTCGCGCAAATATAGTGAGTCCATAGAGATACTCGATTCCTAAGAGTGTGGCCACTCCGAAATAGTACACTAGACTAGAACTGTTTCATATACGCGCAACAGTACTATATACGAGGAAGGGATGTCATAGGCAATGCGATCGTATATTGCACCCATAGGATACGATAGCACCCGCGTAACACGGCCTATACTCAGTCAGGGCATCGAGCGCAACACCCACATCGACCTCTTGATTCCGACCACAACCACAGATGATAGCCGCGGTACTCAAGCAATTAACGACGTTCGTCGGATGATCGAACAGATCGAACCAAGTGTTGACATTGAGACGACCGAGATACCGCACGACGATTTCGAGGTGGCGATCCAAATTTGCGGGACACTCATCGATGCTGCCAACGGGGAGGTTGTCGTCATCTTCGGAGGTGGAGCCCGGGATATCTTCTTACCTCTCACCGTCGCTGCGCTCTCGCGGACACACCATATCCACGCAAGCTATCAGTTCAGCGATATCGACGGCGAAGTCCGGGAACGAACCCTCCCCGACCTCACGGCGAACGCACCGGCACAAACGGAGCCGACACTCGAGAACATCGTCACACTCGACACGCCGGTCTCACTTACTGAGATCACCGAGGCCATGGATGTCTCGAAGAGTACCATTACCCGACACGTGAAGCTCCTCGAACGACAAGGACTCGTTACCTCTGAAACGCACGGCAAAACGAAGGTTGTTGAACTGACCACAACCGGACGCATCCTGATCTCTCGAACACGTTCTTGACTGGTCACCGAATCTAACCGCACCACCGTAGAGTTTTGCCTTCCGGTCGAGACGATACTCTATGGACAGGGCCTGGGTCACATCGATGAGTCCGAACGTTGAAGCGGTCGCGAACCCACTCGCAGCAGCCTGTGAATCCGGATATGTCCCAGACGAGATCTACATCCTCGGAAATCCAGGACTCAGCAGCTACCTCGATAGTGTCACATCGGTGCTAGAACGGATCGTCGTCGAATATGGGAGCAAAACACCTGAGATCACCGTTACGAACCTCGACAATGAGACGGAGTTCGGGCGGATCGTCGAACATTATCGCACACCGGTGCTATCGGCACACGAGACCGACGGGACAGTAGCCGTCGACGTTACACCAGGACGAAAGTTCATGTCCGCGATTGCGTTTCAAGCCGGAATCCAATACGACGCCGATCATGTCTTCTACCTCTACCTCTCCGAAGGCCAGTTCTACGGGCGTATTTTCCCCGACGTGCCGAATCAGGCGCTTGACCTTATCGACTTCCAGGTGGTATTCTGATGTACCTCGAGCGAGCGCACGTCACGCACTTGCTTAATGCCCTGTACACTGAGGGCATCACCTCAGTCAGCGTGAAACACCCATGTGAGGATATCGGGGAATTACTCCGTCTCGATATCTCGAATCCGGTCGATACGACCGTTCGATTCACACAGGGCGCACTCACCTATCAAGATACCCGTGAGCAGATGCAGACAGCCTACGGTGAGCGTGTCTATAACGATCTTCCGGATGCTGAAACGTATGTGCGTGCGCTCGTCGCCGCCGGGGTTGTCGACATAGAGAACGTCGACGAAGTCGAGACGTTCTTCCATCGATACGGCTATCCAGATCTCGACGCCGGACACAAGCCGATCGTGCTCGGCATCGACACGAACTTGATGGCGTGGAGAATGCCCGATGTTTTAGAACTTGACCCGACGACGTACAGTAATTCAGCAGGCCGCAGTCCAGTTAACGGATTTGCACTTGCAACGGGAGTCTACGACGAACTCAACTGGCACTACAACCATTATGAGACGCGGTCGCTCGAGGACGCATTCGGTCCGGAATTCGCTCGACTTGACAACCAACCTGCTGGTGCGAATCGAGAGGGACTCCTCGGCCTCTACGAATACCGGCAACTGCGTGACCATCACTACGCAGACACGATCGAGAGCGAGAAGGGAGACGAGTCGATCGTCGAGGCCTACGTCGAGTACAACGCTAATAACCGCAAACGAGTCATCCTCCTCAGTAACGACTATGGGTTCGTTGAACAGGCACGTGACGCCGATATCCTAGCGCAGCACATTAGCTTCCCTGTCGACACCCCACGGAAAGTCACCGTGACGTGGGATGAGCTTCATGACCTTCTCTATATCCTCGCAGTACTCTTCGGTATTCTCGAGTTCCCCAAAGTAACCGTATACGGTGTCTGGAACGGAAAATCGGGAGATGACTGGAAACGATGTCGTCTCGATATTGACTGTCGGAGCAACCGTGTCAAGGAAAAGCTACGTAGAGATCGTGCCATCACGACCGAATACGAGACGAATCGATAGACTCGCCACGCCGAACCAACAGTGAGGACGAGCGCCGGTTGAGGAGTTACTAACTAAACAGTGTTATCTGATTATATTGACTAATTATTTGTTAGTTGCTATGTTAGTGGTAACGGGATGTCGGTATCGTCAGCCAAGCACTTAGCTACGATTCAACCAGAGTGGGAGGATTTGCCGCTAGCGTGTGAGTTGCTTGAGTTGCGATACAAGGAACCAGAACACGATCTACGTGTGTTAGCATCGGATAGAGGTAATGTTGGTAGTAAAAAAATTCAACAAGTCATCCGTCTATTAAGGCTTCTCGGTCTTCTTGACGAAGGGAAATTAACGAGTACTGGTCAATGGTTAGCAGTAGTATTTGATCAACCGGTACAGCAGAGTTACTTCGGTTCTAAGTTGGGAATTGGCTTGAAATCCACACTCTCAACAACCGAAAAGGTGCTTCTCTGGATGGTTATTTACTACGAACACCATCTACCGGTGTTGGCCACTCTCCACCAACTTTCCACCGAGGTTGTCCCAACAAAACAGGATTCACCCGCGGTTCAGAGGCTAGCGGAGCGAATTAGCGAACTCTATCCGAGCGTCAATAGTATGAATTCATGGACGCCGCGTGCAAAAGTACACTACAAATGGATGACACACCTTGGATTATCAAGGGTTCACTCAAACAGATATATACTAACGGCGGACGGTAAAGCTGTGTTTGAACAAGTTGAGGCAGAGTGCCCTAGTGAATGGGAGTCAGCTTCTGTCTACCAAGGTACTACGCTATCCGACTTTTAGTGGTGTTTGTCTGATTATTTCAATGTGTTCCAAAGGTGCTGCTTTGCTTCTAGAATACTCCTCAACTACATCCATAAATCGTCTCATAGTCAGCGTCTGCAGCATCACCAAGAATTCGACTACTAAGCGCTAAAATTCGACAAACAATTTTCTGTGAACGCTGCAAGATCAGATTCAAACCTTCGAGGAGTAGCGGGCGCAACTGAACCAAGTGGAACACCTGCTCGTCAAATTAGAGTAACCGTGACTCCGAGAGAGGTTGCATCGGGTCAAACTATCGGACGAGCGTATTTCCTACTGGGGATTTCAACAGATCCACTTATGCGGATTTGGTTCACTTTCAGTCAACAGAACACTTTTCCACCACCTAGATAATATTGGAGTATGACTAGACGAATATCAGAGGAATCAGAGTCCAGTCGAACCACGCTATCTGATGCCGGTGAACGAACACTCCATATCGGACAAGACCGGCCGATTCGAATCAGTTCAGGCCATCGACTTATTCACCATGAGGGAAAGTGTTCTCGACCACACGGACACAACTACGAAATATCCGTCACAGTCACGGGCACGCTAACAGAAGAGGGATGGCTCGTCGACAAGGCAGATATAACGAGTACTATCGATGAGTGGGACCACCGCTTCCTTCTGGAGAAGGGTGACCCACTCATCGATGCATTTACTCAGTCAGGAGATGGCGATGCCGTCGTCGTCCTTGACCACCCACCGACAGTAGAAGTAATGGCTGTTGTTCTCGAAAACCGACTGCTCGAGTCGTTACCGGACAACATATCGGATGTCTCCATAGAGATTGCAGAGACGAATGAGCTCTGTGCTGAGTAAATGTCTTCACGCATCAATCCAGAGTTAGATGACCTCCTCAACTACGTCGACGGAAATCGTCTCATAGTCAGCGTCTGCAGCATCGTCAAGGAGCCGACTACAGAGCGCTAAGATTTGACGAACATTTCCCTGTGAGCGCTGCAGAATCAGATTTAGACTCTCTTCAGTAAAGGGTCGTAGCGACTCTTCCGCACCACCGTCTACGCGCTCTAACGAGAGATAATCTGCGATGAGATCAGACAGATGCTCGCTAGTGAGTGGCTTAAGCGTCACTTCTTGGCCGATACGCTCGCTGAATGCATGGTATTCGCTCATGACATCCTGCCACACTTCGGGTGCACACCCGAAGAGCAAGCAGAGACCAGAACTGTTCTGGTCCATGAGGTGACGAACACTATTCAGCGTCGCTTGTTCGTTTTTTGGAGAGAGTCGAGCAATACTCTCGAACTCATCGACAAAAACGAAGACAGCCGTATACCCTAACTCGAGAAGCATATTTTTGAGCGCTGTAAATGCTCGAACCCCCATCGTATCATCATCAAGGGCGCTGTGAATCTCCATCTCTTTGCGCTGCTCGTAGCGGATTCCCTCAGCTGTCAGCCACTGCCAAGCGTAGAGGTTGGTATCTTCGTAGATCATATGAACGATGGCACGAGCGAAGTCGGCGAACTTTGTGATATCGCTTAATTGCTTGATTGCTTCAGGGATGATCTCAGACAGCAAGACGTCTCCCTCGTCGATGAGCGATCGCATCGCTGCTGCACTCGCTGGAGACTCGTCCGTACATTCTTGCGTGATTGAGGCAAGGAACTCGTAGGCTAAGTTCTGAAGGTGAGTGAACCCGAGGTCGTAGACAAACTCATGGTAGATGTCGAGGAACCCCTCACCAGGTTGTGCGACATAGCCGACAACGACGTCATCGCGATCACGAAGGAGCGAGCGAGTGTACTTTAGCGTGTGCGATTTCCCGTTTCCGTATTTGCCAGTCACGACGAGGTGTTTCGACTTCCCAGTAGACAGCACCGAAGACACCGTCGAACTGATTTTCTCTGAGACGTGGTCTTGGCCACAAAATATCTCGGGGTTCTCTGCGGGGACTGGACTGTAGGGGAATGGGTTTCCGCGAAGGTCGTACTGTGAGTAGTCTCGCTGCTGATCGGTGATGGTGAAGTTGTTGGACATTAGTGTGCCTCCTGCTCAAAGGTGATGTCGCGGTCGTGAACCGCGAGATAGTAGTATTTCTTCCCGTACAATTCGACGCCTGACATAACTTGCTGTGTTGACTGTGAGGTAGTGATTAGTGGCCCTTCATCCGCAAGCTCGAGTTGTTTGATGCCTAGTGCAGCGTCCTTGGCAGCAGTATCCATGGGTGCTCCCGAGAGTTCGAGTTTTCCGACGTTTTGCTGGCACAGCGCAAGGATTGCGTCATCGAAATCGTCCCGCTTACAACCGATTCGCTCACAGATCTCCTCTCTGAGTTTTGGAATTGAGAGATACCGCTGCCGTAAATTAACACCAGCAGTCTGTTCAAGATCGTCGTATGCGTCAAGCACGATGAAATGGAAGTTACGAGGGATTTCGGTTGTCTGGGAGAGGTAGTAGTTCCCTGTGAACGCATTTCGCTGTACGCTTCCGAGACGTTCAGCCCAGTCTCCAACAATTTCGATGCCGGTTTGGTTGAACGAGTAGGGTGAGTATTCGTGAGTCTCTTCGAGATGCTCTAAGAGGCTGTCAAGACCAACGTTGTCTACCGCGTCGAGCGCTTCAAGAAACGCACCGTAATGCGGACTCCGGACGGCAAGGATTGAGCTCGCTTTGTCCCAATCTTCGGCTCGAATAGCAGCTAAGAATGATTCGCCGATACTTGTTGTAGTATAGATGGCGCCGTCGATATCCTCCTCTTCAGATAAGAGCGAGATCCGCGTCGCTTCGAGAATTGTTTCGCGGGCGCGGCGGTGGGTCACATCGAGGATGTCTGCAAGTTCCTCTGTCGACTTATAGCCATCTTCGCAACTATAGGTGAGTTCTACCAACCGACTCAGCGTGACCGGGCGTATCGTCGGTCGTTCGTCGCTCATGTGAGCCTCCGGACTTGTTGCTTTGCAGTTTCGTATGCACGCTTCGTGACCTCGTTTCCGTTGAACCTGAGGTCGAGATACTCTTCAATGTCTCGTCCAGATTCAGCAACGTACTGGAACCGCCGCAGTTCGGTCGCTAACGCCCACAGGTTGTGTTGCACGAGTGCAGAGCGGTCCTCGCGAATCTCCGCGAGTGTCCGTGGTCCACAGACTGGACACGGACACGGAAGTCGCTCTAACTCCTCGATGTTCCGTAACTCTTCACCACCGAACCCTGGTATCAGATAGTTCCGATTTCCGGCACTCCGAATGAACGCTGACGAGTCAAAGCTATCAACACCCAGATATAGTAATAGTGGTTGGTATACAAGCCCACCAAGTCCGTAGACGTGGAGGTGCTTGTCTGTTGCAGTTCGTGCTGCTAATATCAGCTTAGTTACTTTTTTATAATCTGTTCGAATTGGAACCATGCTCCCAAGAGCATAACCATCAAAGTCTCCGTGTTTTTCGAGGTGTGCGATGGAGTTCCGAACCGTCTCGGGGTCATATCCGTGCACACTTGCGAAAAGGACTGCGTCACCAGGGTGTTGGTCACTCGCCTCTAGTGCATATTCGATACTCTGGTTCACTCGACGCTGATTCTCTGCTGCTCGGTTCTCACGAGAGAGTGGAATGTCAACAGTTCCGTAGATGTCCGCACCTAGTCGTTGCTGTGCTTCGAGGGTTTTTGCTGGGGTAGTGTCGACTTCCTCCGAACTAAAATCGAAGCCACCACTATCAGCAAAAACGATCGTTTCGTCCGGAACATCCATCTCTTCCCGGAGTGTGACTCCATTTGTCAACCGGTCCCACATCGGTTTCCGATTCCGGATTGCCCGGGTATTGACCATGGCGACTGGTAAGTCAGGAATTGATCCAATGTAGGGGGGAGTATTGTCACTCGACCGTTTTCCCACATTACGGACGGGGAAGAGAACAGGTGTCTCTAGTTCTCCGTGTGGGAGATCGAGTGTTCGTCGTCTGTATAACATGCCTCCCGCTCGGATAGGCTGTTGGCCTACTTAGATAATGGCCTAATAGAAAGATTACTGACAAAGCCAGCATTGTCAATTAGTACTGCTCAAGTGCTGCTTGTGTTGGCCCCTCTACGACTTCCCGACAAAGTGTTTCAACGAGATCTGGGTCGAGTGAGTCGACAGTCCCAACACGGCGAGCGAAGTTCTTGAGGTATACCCCCTTCAGGCCAACAACAATTGTGCCGTGATTTTTTGCGTCTTCAGTTCGTGCACCAACTGACACAATATTGTCATATTGGTCGTTGACCAGATCACGATTAAACACAACACCGATCTGGTCCGCAGGAACGTCTCGGACGAGCGAGTCAATGTCAATGCTCGTGTAATAGTCACTTCCGAGTGTGAAGAAGACGACGTCGTAATCACTCTGCTTGAGGACGTCCTCCAAGTCGGGGCGGATATTCAACTCAGACGAGCGGTGGCGAATCTCGCTGACGTTCATCGAACTGAACGTGACTTCGTATGGCGGGAGCGGGTCATATTCTGACACGAGTCCGAAACCGGCACTAATGAAATACCGACTAACCTCGTGCCCGTCATCGCGAAGTGTCCGAACAGCCTCTCGAACATACTTTTGCTGGCGGCCAGTATACAGGTCGCGTGCTGCAATCTGGGGAACGTTATCTCGTTCGAGGAGTTCTTCTCGTGAATATTCAAGCGTCTCCTCTGCATCGAATACCGGTGCACCGTCCGGGAACTCCTTGCTCCCAGAGCATTGGTCGACAACGAGAATATTCAGGCCGTCAGTAGGGTCCAATTGGGGGACGTGCGGGACGAAGTCATCACCAACAACGTAGTCTTCACCACACGCCTCCAGAACCTCGCGTCGTAGGTCCGCTGGACTGGAGAATGCCTGTAGTTCGCAGTCACTTACCTCAACCGCCTGTGTGAGCTCAGTATCGACGTCACCGTCTGGCGTGACAAGGAACAGGTGCTGGTAGCGGTTCGCCTGCTCTTGAAGGTTCTCTCGCATCCGTGTTGGCGCAAAGGAAACAGTTTGGCCCGTCTCTGTCCACCACTCACGGACACCTGCCGCATCGAACACACCGATCTCAGCGACCGGCAGATCATGGACGGCCTCCCAGAACGCTGGCTCTTCGTTTTGGAGATAGTCTTCAATCGTATCATACCGACTGAGCCCTGCAGATCCCTGAACCGCTACGAGAATCTTCGGAATCGAATCAGTAAACTCGTCGTAGAACCGGCGTGTGTTGTGGAATCCACGCCGTCGGTTCCGGTCATTCCCACGGAAGATGCAGACTTCAATACCGTGTTCGCTGCAGATTGGGCACTCACAAGATTCCCAAGGTCGGTTCGCGAGCGTGCGACGGTAGTCTTCGAGGAGGTCATCATCACCGATCCACGTAGCGTAGTCCTCGACTGCAGTCCAGATTCTCTCAAGCGGCGTCGGTTCGGCGTCTTCAATAAGTGTGGGTATTCGCGGGAAGTCGGCGAATGCAGTCGCTGCAGTATTCAGTAACTCGTCGTACTCCGCGAAGGGGACTGGGTCTTCGGGACTGTCTTTGCGCAGCAGTTTCACAAGCTTTCCACGGAGAGAGTCGCTGAAACTCGCCTGCAACTCGCGGGCGTGTGTGAAGTCGTCACGGAACGCCTCTTCAATATCTTGCAGAAGCGACTGGTCATACCGATCTTCATGGCGGTGTTCTCGAAGATACTCTCGCGTCTCGGGGATAACCGCCGCTGCTGTTTCGTACCACGTGTCAACAGCCGCTGAGAGCGATCTCTTGGCGTCGTACGCTCGCAGCGCAACTAACAGTTCTCGTCCACGGAGCGACTTTTCGACTGACTCGTGCAACGAATCCCGATTCGAGGGGTATCGGACACGAATCGCGTCATACCGCTCGTCGTTGGTTAGTCGATAGTTGTCACCACCAGTCCATGCCGAACGAAGCATGCTGGCGCTGTCGAAGCTCGTCATTCCAGAACGACCGACTGCGTCGAACCCTTCGGTCTTCGCAAACCCGAACACGTGGGTATCGATCCGGCAGGTGTGTTCGCGCTCGAATGCTTTGACTGACTTTCCGACACTCTTCACGATTTTTCTGACGTCGTGGATCGGACTCCCAGCAACACCACCAATTCCGACATAATCGTAGCCAATCTCGAGAACATGCTCAAGCGCCTCAACATAGGAGGACGGATCCCATCCCTGGATGGCAACCATCAGCCGGAATGAATACTCTCCGGCTTGGTACTGCTTGTACATCTCTTGGGCATTGTCGAGCGTTAATTCGTATCGGAACGCAGCGTCGTCAGCACGATAAACCGCCCGCGGGTCTGAAGCTAATGTAGAGAGGACAGTATCAACCTCACCTTCGAAGTCAGACTGTATGAAGGGGCTGACAGCCTCATGTGTCCGGAGACTCGGTTCGTAGTCATCGACGTAACTTGGCCACTCGTCTGGCCATTCATCGACCATCAGGTCGACGACATCGGTTATCCGGTCAGGGATATCTGTTTTAGAAAACCCATCGCTGAAAGCACGTTCATCGAGATACAGACGACCTTTGTCTTTTCCAGACCCTAACACGAGATGATCGATTGTGACGCCCACAGAGACATCGAGCGTTTCGTAGAAATCCAGCATCTCCGCGTTGTCGTACGGGGGGAAAGGGAGAGATTTGTAGCCCCACGCACCACAGTCACTAATTGTTGGAAGCCAGTCCGGAATCGACAGGACAGGGTCGTCGTAGACACCGTGTTTCCGTAATCGCTCAGATTTGCGGTTCGTCGTTTCGACCTGCTCGCGCGAAATTAGAACGCCATCAATCGGGGTCGTGCCGTACTCAAAGATATCCCAGATGTAGCTAAGTTCCCGCTCTGAGCGGTCAATCGCAGAGAGTTCGTCGTGCTCGAAATCATAGTGAGCATCGACAGCGTCGTCCCATTCTGGAACGTAGAATCGCACAGATTAGATCACCTTACTAGCCATAACTCCAGCTCTCCTTATGTATGTCTCTATCTCTGATTCATCGAGGCGTATAAACGAGAATATCTGTGGGCACTACCAGTATTCGTGAGGGATGTTTTAGCGTCTCAGACACCGAGAAGTTCTGCGCTACTGGTGGAGAGTTCGCGGTAGACTCACCAACGAAACGAGATACGCATAGTAGAACACATCGGTTAAAACACCGATTTCTTTGCCACGCTCGTCATATTGAATGAGTCCATGCTCGTGCATCCGTGGTAGGTGATTTTGAATTAGACCGTTGTATACTGATTCATACGCAGTAGAAGTCACCTGACTCGGCGGCGTGTTTGTTTCAATGCCACAGATGACTCGTGCAACGTGACGGACACTTACTGTCTGGCCGCAACTAAACAGCGAGAGGTAACGGACAACGAGGAGCCGACGACGGTTCCCCAGCAATGCAAAAACTTCTGCTGCAGTAGGGCAGGAGAATTGGGTACTCATACGCACCGATCACCGGCAAGCCATCGTCGGTCGTAACTACGTCGCCACAACGAAGTTGATACAACTGAATCGTTCGTGTTCGAAGCTTGTTGGGTGCTTACTGACATGCTCCCACCCCTCTGGAGCAAAAAATCAACTAGAAGCGCCAGCAGTTATTGACACGGACCTGGCCCTCAATCAAGGAACTCGAGGATGATATCTTCGAGACAGAGGATCGCGAGGTGAGTTACACCATCAATCGGGTTTGGCCCCGCGAGCTCGTCGAAGGGAACGGGGGCATCAAACTGTGTGGCGATACTCCACGGGCAGAGGTTGAAATCATCCTGCATTGCAGTCGCCGCCTCGTATGAGTCATACTGTTCAGCGACCGAGCGGTACTCCTCAATATGCTCATCCACAAAATCGCGAACTGCCGCCGAAGACTCAAAATGAATCGTCTCAGATTGGTGCCCGCTCATATTTCAACCCGATGGTTGTTCAAGACTTGAACCTTCGGTAGTCAGTTGACTACTCACCAAATGCCGTTTTGATTTTCTCGGATACATATTCTATTCGAACACCACTCTCAGAGCGTTCCACCCTGAATTGCTGGTGCCCTCACCATTTGGGGGCCACAAAACTACCGCAAAGACAGGAGGAAACTGGTCTCAACGAACAGCTAACACAGTACTTGGGACCGAGACTACACGAATCGTTCGAAATCCCAAATCTGAACCCCGATTTCCGCAAGGTGGTCAGATCGGTCTTCGATCTGTTCGATAGTCCACTCGTCGTACTGTTCGCGAACCTCTTGCGTCATTTGGAAATCAGACAGTTTATACTGGTCTTTCTTTTGTTCGAACGGATTGTCCTTCGCGGACTCGTTCAGACGTTCTTCGAGGAGCGTGAGATTGCCGAGGCGATTTCGGTACTGGTTGAACTCCGCCTTACCGACCCCAAGGACGTCACGCCATGAACTGTATTTTTTCGCGGTGAACGCTTGCTGTGGGGCGATATGTTCAATGTCGACTGTTGCGCGGTCGTAATCCTTTCCTTCGCCAGATTCCATGTAGTGTCGCCGCTCAATCGTATCAAGAAGGTATTTTGTTTGTGCATTCCGGCTGAAGTCGCTATTCGCAAGCCGTGAGCGGAATTCATCGTCACCAGGTGCCTCCTCAGCTAGACGCATTTGGATCGTTTGGACGGGGTCAGTCGTATCGAATGCATCAGAACAAAGCTCGGAGAAAATCCGGTCCAGTTTGCTTCCGGTTTGGTTACCTGAAACGCGCCAACGGACCATGAACACTTCAAGCAGTCGCAGAACACTCAGAATCTGATCGTACTCATCGAACTCCTCGAAGATACGGAGCATAAGCGTCCGAGAGTGTGACGACTGGATATCATTGAGATTTCGAAGACGGCGGTTGATTCGTTTCTGTGCTCGCCCACTAAACGCGTCAACGTTGGCTTTCGTGAATCCAACGTACAACTCAGAGGTCTCAACCATTCCATCGACATACCCAACGAGATCGGTCTCGTCAGTTGGGAGTTGGTTTTCAATGAGATCCCGGAACGTATCGTAGAGTGTCCGTGACGTCACGCTCCCCTCGATATCGGGGTCCTCCCGGGACATCATATAGTGCCGGAAGAACCGGTCCGGATTGTTGATCTCATAGACGACGTTCTCGAGGACGTGCTCCCACTGTTGTCGGATATGTTCGTACGTCTCTCGGTCGGTCCCACCATACTTCTCAGACGCGACCTGCAACAACGCGTTTTTCATGAGATCGACTGCCGACAGCTCTAGGCCACGATTGTTGAGTGTCTCAAACAATCGAAATGCAGACGCAGTACTGTCACACTCAACAACGACGAGCGTCATCGACCCGAGAAGTCGCTTCCGCAATTGATCAATCGTCTCGACATCACAGTCGAAGACCTGCTCTTGGAAATATTCGTACGCTTGCCGAAGTTGGCTATCCTCATTGACAGTAGTGGGGTCACCGTCAAGGATAGACTGATAGTCGTCATCTTCGAACCGACTGAGGCTAAGTTTCGGGTAGCGATCGTTATCGAAATCGGTCTCGTGGAGATAGTCAGAATCGATTTTGTCACCTAACCCACCATCCGAATGCTTCCGATAGAAGTCACGCATAACCCGCAGTAGCAGCGAAATTGTCGTGATTCGCTGTTGACCGTCGACGAGTTCTAACTCGTTGAGTTCGTCGTACTTTTTCTGATGTTGAATGACGACAATTGATCCTAGAAAATGCGTGTCATCTTCGTCGATATTCGTGAGATCGTTCCAGAACTCCACCCATTGCGACTCTTTCCAAGAATACAGGCGCTGGTAGTCGGGTACTGTAAAACGGTTGCTTCGGGTGAAGATATTCTGTAGATCAGCCTCCGAAGCCGAGATTTCAAGATTACTTCCCATTGACACGGGGGTATCGGCACTGATAAAATAAACGTGACGACGTAATCCCGCAGCAACGTTTAGTACCCTAATTTTGGGATACCTCAGTCAGACCTACGATAATGAATCACCTATTTTACTTTTCTGAAATAAAGATAGTTATTCAGTACTGGTGTCAACTGTATAGTTAACATACCAGAATTACGGACCACGAGGGATATTACGCATCTACTCCACACAATGTTTGGTGATGCGTTCGAACCGTTTCGGTTGAAGTATCACTCACCGCTGCAACACGCGCCTGCGTGAGTGGCCAGTCTCGTTCTGCCGCCGCGGTGTACACACACGCTGCAGCGACTGCATGCGGATTCGCGCCACGATGAGCCCACTCGTCGCTTGACGCCTCAGCTAACGACCGTGCTCGTCGCCGAATCTGGTCTGTCACGTCAAGTGCGTCTGCCACTCGCGGAACGAACTCAACCGGTGGAACTGGCTTCGCAGGCAGCCCGAGTTCTGTATTGAGTGCGTTATACGCCGATCGGACGCGCGATTCAGCCACCCGTGCGAGTGGGACGAGTTCAGCGAGTGTCCGCGAAAGCCCCGCACATCGACAGACTGCATGGACGCTCGCAGCCGCGACTGCTTCCATCGACCGTCCTGGCAACAGATCCGCCTGCTGAGAAGATCGGAAGCACCGACAGGCTTGGTCACGCAGGCTATCAGGGAGGTCGAGTGCACCGGCAAGTCGCCGGACTTCGTCCAAGCCATGTGCGAGCCGTCGCTCACGACTCGATTGATACCGACTCCGACTGTGCTGGGTACGGAGCCGGGAAAGTTGCTGTCGTCGCTCACCCGGGATCGGTGTCCCGTTCGCGTCGACGTGCCGGCCGATTTCGGTCGCGAGGCCGTGGTCGTGTCGCGTCGGCGTTCGCGGCATCCCGACTCGCTTGCGCTCGTCACGTTCGAACGACCGCCACTCGGGACCGCGGTCGATGCCGTGGCCGTCGATGATGAGCCCACACGACTGGCACCGTCTCTCACCAGCGTCCGTAATGACCTGCCCACCACACTCTGGACAGGAGGCGTTCCCACAGGATTTCCCGCACGATTCGTCGAACTGTCGCTCGTAGACATCTCGTGTCGCCATCTCGAACACCACGCGACGCATCTCGCTGCGCCCCGCACCCGTCAGGGGCCGAAAAACGCCGTTACTGTCTCGAACAATTTTGATTCGGCTGGAGGTCACTAACTGACTGAACCACAAGGCCAAACATGATGGCAGGCCGATTAGCGTTGCAGGCTCGTCGTGTCACACAAGACGCGCCCTGTTCTGCAGCGGGTGCGGAATCGCGTACCAAGCCATCTGCGCCCACCCCTTGATAACTCCCTCGTGGGCCTCGTGCCCACCGCGTTTCGCACACTCGACAGTCGTATCAGTAGATCTCTGCAGGCCACGGTCCGTGGACATCGTGAGTAGGAATTCTCACCAGGCAAACAGTTAACTGAACCAACAGATAACTATCTTGTATGAGTAGCTCACCATGGACCGCGAACTTTGCGACTGAAAAAAGCGAATGTGCAGCCGACGTCCAACGCCTCCTCAACAAGTATCCACAGCCGGTCGTCTACGAAGTCATGAGTGAACTGCTCCGCCGAGAGATGCGCGAGCAGTTTGCTGGTGCGTACGCTGCGTCCCAGCAGTCTGACGACTGATGGGTGATTGGTGACGTACGAAACCCCACACGATTATTCAGATAGGTTGCGCCGCCCAGCGTCGATGCAGTTCCAACAGGGAAGAGCTTCAGACAGCTGTTCACACTCGCAAGGCAGGTCCCCTGTGTCATCATCGCCGCGTGATATTGATCCACCGTCTGCGACGATACGCATCTGCACGGCGAGTTCGAGTACTTGTGGACGAATCGCGACTGCAACCCGATGTTTACACGGGCCGTCACCGCTCGCATCAGCGGGACACGAACACGAATCGGGCACGCCATCCCGAATTCGAACGCGGTACTCGTGCGCGGTTGGGTCAGCATAGCTCTCGTTGCGAACACGGACATCGCCCTCGAGGAGTTCGAATGCAAACGCCTCGTACTGCGCCCGCTTGAGGACGCGTGCAGGTGGGTCGAACTCTGGTAGTACAGGAATCATGGTAGCCAGCGCGCAATGCGCGCACCCCTTCGGGCGCATGAAAAACTACGCTGTCGAACGGAGTGACAGGTGACACAGAATCAGGTCGGACTCTTTGTGCTGACCTGCCTTGATTGTCCTGCAGTCAATACAGGTGCGACACCGACTAGGGGAGTTGCGACTGAAAGACGTATTCAGAGTTGGCAGGGTCGCCCGAGTTCTTGTTCGTACTGCGATTTAATTTGCTCGAACAGGTCTTGGCCGAGTTCTGTCCGGAAGCGAGGCGCGGCGGTCGCAAAGAACTCGTCCAGATTCTCGAACTCGGCAAAGTGGTCGTTCGTCTCGTCCTCGTCGTACCGACCTTGGCGCTCGTACTTGAGCGCCTGGAGACAATTATCAATCAGATCCATGTCCTTGACGAACTGTGCTGTCGGGGTGTCACGAGCTTCGTACTCTTCCCAAAGCGACAGCAGTTCGGTGTCCGCGAACGGTCCGACGAGATCGGTTACTGCGCTCCGTTCAGCCGACTCCTTCTCGGACGTGGGGATGGTCTGGCGTCCGTCCTCCGCGCGGGTTGCGATATCACCCGTTCGAGCTTCGCCGAGGTCGTGAATGAGTGCCATCGTCACTGCTTTCTGACGGTCAACCTCTTGCTGGTCGGCATAGAGCAGACAAAGCGACGCTGTCCCCCACGTGTGGGCTGCGACCGATTCAGGCGAGTCGATATTCCGAAGCACCCATCCCGTCCGAAGTTCGTCCTTCAACTCGAACCATTCGAGCAAGGAGTCGAGTTCGTTGGTCATCATATCGTGGAGAAGAGAAGTGGCCAGTTCAACTCATCGAGACAATTCCACCGGGGCGCCGACATTCAATCAATAAATCCCCAGAAACGGTGTGCCGAGCAATTCATCGCTGGACCTGCGAAAACATCACCCTGTGAAAAGTTCTATACACCCTCTGTTACAGACAAAGCTACGTCTGATAAAGAGGTTCAACAGAGCAGCGACAACGAACCACAGATAAGAGATTTCAGACCGCGTCGAGTGTCGACAGAATCTCTTCGGCCGTCCCACTAATCCGGCCCAGTCGCTCTTGCAGCACGTCTGTCTCGTCGCCCTGCCACGCCGCGAGATAGAACGCCGACCCACTCGTATCCAAGCCGAGATAGCGACCAACGACGTACGCAACGGCCTCCGCTTCGACCTCGCGTTTCGCCCGCTCAGTTGCGTCAGTAATGTCGAAGTGCAGAATCGCGTGGGCGTACTCGTGGATGATCGTCGACGCGAGGTCGGCACGGTTCGGCCGATTCTTCACTTCCACGAGTGGGGTGAGGTCTTGGACACTCCGTGACTGGCAGACGCCCTTCGCTTCGCCATGCCGCCACTCGTCGGGATTGACGATGCGGATGGTCACGCCGAGGTCCGACGAGATGTTGGTGAGATCCTCGACGAGCGTGTCAGACTCACCGGTCGCCGCCGTGTCCAGCTCCGGGAGTGGCTCGCCCTCAGTCTGTGAAATGTCGAAGACTGGTGCAGGCTTGAAGCCCACGAGGCCCTCCGACCATTCCTCGGGTGGCGTCTCGTCGTACTCACACTCGCTGGTCTCGTGGTAGCTCGGTGCGTTCCCACACTTGGGGCATTGGGTCGTGATGATCGGCGCCCAAATCCAAATCGCCGACTCGCCTTCCTCGACGTATCGGTCGAACTCTGCTTGCCACGTCCGGTAGCCAGCGACCTTCGTCGCCTCAGGGCATTGGAGGGTGATGAGGAGTGTATTGCGGTGGGAGTAGTCGTGGAACTGGCTCTGGACGTCCAGCCACGCTTGGAACTGCTCGCTCGCCCGAGCGTCGTCGACGTCGGCAGCAAGGTCTGCAAGCCATTGTTCGATCGTGCGGTGCATCTCATCGTGTCGCGTGTCGGTCTCGTCGAACGACACCGACGGAGAACTCGTTGTTGCCATTGATTTCAGTTCTGATGCGTCCCTCTAGGACGCGCCGCACCCCTCTGGGGCGCACAAAAAACAGGCGGGGCGACCTACTGGTCGGTGTCCTCGTACTCGAGGCTCCGAAGGTACTGTCGACACTCCCCGAACAGGCCGCTCGCAGTCGCCTCGCCAGTCGTGAGGTGACGAACCCACTCAATCGCCCAGCAGTACACGGGGTCGGACTCCCCTGTGCCGTGGATGTACCACCAGCGAGCGGCTTTGAGCACGATGAGTGGGTTTGTCGGCGGCCGTTCACTCAGGAGAGCCCACGTAATCGACTCGATTTTATCGGGAATGTCGGCTCGGGTGAACTCCGAACGATGCACGGGTTCGAGATCGACCGGAATCTGGTCGATCGAGACGTCAGACTCTGTCTGTTGGTGACTCATAGAAATCACGTCACACGGACTACGTTTTCAGCCCGCACCCATCTCGCTGCGAGTGTTGGAATCGGCAGCTGTTACTACGCCTCTGCTCCTCTGGGCGGCACAAAACAACACTGGAAGTGTACCTCCAGCTTACTCGGCTCTGCTGAATCACACAGTCACTGATAGTTTGATGAGATCGTGGTGAATACAAAGCGTGAATCAATCACACTGAAAAGACCACGTTATACAACCAGAATCACGGACGGTCATTTGCAGAGCGAAGGTGTGAGGACATTCCAGTACAGTTCTCAACACAATATCGATTGTTTGCAGGACTTCAATATACTATAAGTACGTATATTGCCGAGAGTGTCCCTACACTGAGTAAAATCTGATATACAACATCAGTTATTCGATTATTCTGGATTAGTCCACTGACAGCATAACCAAGCACAATGGCAATTACAGATAGAAGAAGTTGCCAGTTCGGGATCATGACATTAAGAATTTCTCACGTGTTGCAGCTACAAGCCTGTTTGCACTCCGACACCCCACCGAACACAGTCCATTCGTCAGTCACCACACCGCCGGATAGCGGCGTGTACTCAACGCAATAGCTATCAGCCAGTCGTCGACGACGTTCCGAACAGCAATACCACGATCAGGAAGGGTCACTCTCAGGGGCGTCATTGGGCACAGCGTCGACTTAGTAATGGACATCAGCGGGAACGATCCATAGGTGGTCGTTGGACCCGACGAGCTGCTCAAGTCGCTCGCGATGCCGAACCCCGTCAGCGAACTCGTCGTAGAGGTACACCGCCGGCCCACGGTACGCCCCGAGGTTGTGGCACGCATGCCTGACAAGATCCTCATCGCGCATAATCGCCGCAGCGTCGAGGTCGTCAACGCCCTCTCGAACACGCTCGAGATTTCGTTCGAACTCGCGTGTCATCGCCTGCCACCCACGCTCGAGGAGTTCCTGGCCGTCCTCCGAGCCAACGGGCTCTGCAACCGGGAGGTCACCCCACCGGGCGCTGCCGGCGACCGTTGTCGAGTCGTCATCAAACGTCACATAGTAGTCGAACACCGACTCGGCGTGTGGGGCAGCACCCACCAATTGATCGAATACGTCAGCGGCCCGCGAGAGGGCTTGGTCTGTTGTCGATGCAGTCACGAGTGCGTAGATTACCTGGTGCATTCGTCGTCACCTCACCGGCTCAAGAGTCGAAGTCTGTCCGACCTCCTGCGCCGGCGCCCATCGCCGGCGCACACAAACACAACCCACTACGACACACCAGAAGTCACGAGTGCAGTTGCTCTTGGGTCCTAGAGGCCCCGTATAATATCCCGCCTGAGAGAGTCGAGTCGCTCAAAACGACTGCTTGGATTATATCTCGGCAGCCCGGAACGGTGGTGAGTAACACTAACTGGAATCAGATATTCAAGACAGGACAGGGCTGACTGTACAATGGATGTACAATATCTGTCCAACTATTGGACAATTCAGCAGAAGTATTACCAACCAGTCGGTCGACCGCTATCTTAGGGGGTATCCACCAAAATGTTCGACTTCTTACCGCATACTGTTGACATTGCGCTCAGTTCTGAGCTATTTAGAACGGCCGCAGAATTAGCTTCGGTCGGTGCTGTCTCAATCGCACTACTCAAACAAGCGGTTGAGTAGTGCCAGTAGGAAAGGACAATATTTTCGACGGCATCCCTCCAGAAACAGCCGGTAACTACGTTCTTACTACTCACCGGTTAGTTCAGAGTGAGTGAGATGGAATAAACGAGAGTTCTGTGATGAATGCACCCTCGATCTGCGTCACACGATCTCTGTTAGTTCCAAGGAACTCAACAGAACCCCCTGATTCATCCTCGGACCAACATCAGATATCTGGATCAGGTCCGTACTGCGGTGTTCGACACACGGAACACTGCCAGACCGACTCTCCAGCCCATACTGCAGGCGGACTACCTTCGCGTGAATCGAACCGATGCGGTGTCTGTTCACCACACGACTGACAACGGAGCAGTTGCCGTGTTGGTGAGGTGGATGCCGACTGTAATGGGGAAGTGTCGATAGACGCTTGTCGAAGCGCAATTGCTGGGACAATCCACGTCTCCGAGTCCGAAAGCAACCGTTCACGACGGGAATCCTCGGTGATCTGTGTCCCAGCAGCGTCGTACCACCGGGAAGCAGAACCCTCCGTCGAAGGAGAAGTGGACCACAACGAGACTGACCGTGCTTTCGCCACGAATCCATCCTCTCGTGAGCCAGTCGCAGGAACGACGTCCGGGAGGTGACCCCACCGCGCTCGAAGTGGCGCCGCGATCGGCTGTTCGAGCGCCTCAATGAGTGTACATTCGTCGATAGGGGATGAGTGGGACTTCTGCAGTAATCGCGCTGCTGCAGTCCCTTTTGCGAGTGCACCTCGCGAGGACTGTGACGTAACGAGCACGCAAATAATTCCGTGGAGTGATTGCGTGTGGGGCTCTGAGGCGCTGTCAGAGACCGAGATGTCCTGTTGGAGGCAGAACCGACACTGGCTCTGAGTCGATGAGATAGCTCGCTCGCAGGACTGACAGATGTTCGTGTCCGACTCGTCGCCGGCTGGGTAGTCACGCTCCCGGATCACATCGCCGTGCTCAGCATGGTCGGGTTCCAACTGTGCGTCTGTAATCTGCGTCGCTTCGCCATACGGTCGAAACTCCGCGGTCGGGTCACGGTAGGGCGGCATATCGCATCGTGGCTGTACGTTCCGATATAAACGTTCGTCCAGCGAGGCCACTCTGAACCCCGGCCGATGGCCAACAAACGTATATGTATTCTTAAACTAGCTGTGGGCAGCAAAATGTACGATTTGACCGGGTTCCAACGCGACCTGCTGTACGTCACCGCCGGCTTGGACGAGCCACACGGCCTCGCAATCAAAGACCAACTCGAGGACTACTACGAAACCGAGATCCACCACGGCCGGCTGTACCCCAATCTCGATACGCTCGTCGAGAAGGGACTGCTCGACAAGGGCGAAAAGGACCGCCGAACGAACGTCTACGCGATCACCGCTCGCGGTCGTCGAGAAATCGAAGCCCGCGACGACTGGGAACAGCAGTATACCAGCGAACTCACCGAGTAAGAACTAGCAAGGCGACCACAAAGATACGCTATGTATCTTGTCGCGGGCTATGCTTTGCATCGAATTCTGTTACCGCTCGCTTGATTACGACTGGTCGACGGCTGACGCGACCTGAAGCAACCCGCATTAATCCCTGGGGATAGTACTCATCGTCATACCCAAAGATTCGATTGACAGCAGCCCGCGGAACAGCGACCTCGTCAAACTCAGTAATCGTGTAGATGAGATTCGACGGTGCGTTCCGCCAGAACGTTGTGCTTGCCCAATCGGAAGAATCCTCAAATGTTAGCCCAACGAACCCAACACCTACGTATTGACCATCCTGATAAAACAATACAAGATCGTCTGACTCCATTTTCTCGAAGTAGTTTCGGTTACTCTCACCATCACGGGCACCCCAGAACCGGACAGACTCAAGGTTGGAAAGTGCAGCAGGGTGATCCGGATAGTCATCCAATTCAACGTGGGTTAGAACTGTTTCGCGGAAGTTTCCGGGGTCACACGGGACGAGAAAGACATTTCCAGCCATGATAAGTCACTACAAATACATGTTTTATAGTACTTCTGGACCTCACGTTATTAGACCGTGATTCCTGCTGTTCGGCTCCTGTTGAAATCCTCAGTCCTGATACTTTGTTGAGGCCGTACTGAATAGAGCGCGCAAGTCGGTCGTGAGAAACACATCTGACCGGCGAGTACTGAATAGCTACCTAATGTGAACAGGTGACGAAAGCTAAAATCGGGTGTTCAAGAAAGTACTTAATGTCTGTCAGATGCAGCATATTAGAAATAGCTTCATGCAGAACTCAGGGACTTCATTTTCGACTCCTCAAGGAGACGAACTCATGACGTACTTCATCCTCGCGATGATGTTCACAATTGGGTTCTTCTTCTCCGGATACGGATTTGCAACAACGATAGGTCTTCTGCCAAGTGCGTGGGGAATCGTCGGTGTATTCGAGTTTGTACTGTTTCTTATTGGTACACTCTCAGTTAGTCTCGTAACTCTCGTAACGATACAATTCTGGCGTCAAGACCAACCACAGCAAATCACGAAGCGACGAGCAGTTCTTACAAGCCTTAGCGCCGCCACGATAACCTTTGTAGCCATACTCGCCTCATGGCAACTTCGAACTGGAGATTTCACCAAACTTCAGTTTCAAGAATGGATTCTCTTCGGTTCAGTGGTGTTGAGTCTCCAATTCGTTCTGGGAACTGTAAAACCGAAACGTAAGCGACGACTTCTCTTACTGGGTGAGGTCGTTGTCGTCTTCGTCATCTTATTTAGCTTCTTTAGCATCAATCGGGGGGAGATTAATCTAGTGTCGTATTCGTTTGTGAGCGGGGGTGCCTCATTGCTGTTATTACTGTTCGGTGGGCCGCTGTACCTACTGGGTAATCGTCTCGGTAGAGTGCCTCAGTAGGGTAGTTGTAAGCCCTCACTTGTGTGTTGTCTTGCTCCTGCTGGACTCTACAAGCATTGATAGTTTTTGAGATCGCTGCTGAATACAGGGCGCGTATCTCCCACTACCCAATCGACTTATTATCAACCACTATTAATATTTGATAGTGCCTTCGTTGAACACCTCATCATTGATTGCCCGTCGATGGAAAAGTGGTGTCTTAGTTGCTCTCGTAGCGCTTATCATGTTTTTCCGCTTTCACCTAGTCCCAGACGGTTCTTTGCTGGATAAAGGACTCACAGTTGTCGGTGTGATCCTGATGGTTGCCTTCTTTGTACGAGCGTATTACCGGGGACAGTACGGGAAATCACCGTGGTAAATCAGTTCAACTCGTGAGTTAGAATAGTCGCTAATGTGGTGCTTCGTAAGTGCTGAACCCACCCTCTGTCTGTGTCACGCGGGTTTTGTCAAAGTATAAGGACTTCAACAGAGCTTGCTGTTCATAACAGGAGGTTGCCGCCATGAACATCGATCTCGGTGTTGAGTATAGACTAAGGTCGTGGCTGCGCGCGCAGCGGCCGCGAGCACGGAGCGGAGGGTGGGGCGGTGGGGTCTGGGTCGGCCCGGCCACCAACAAAAAAGAGGGCTGCCTCGCGCCGTTAGGCGTCCCACCAGGCGTCGCGTTCGGGGAAGTGCACGGTCGTCCACCCCGTCAGGGCAATCGAGACACGCCCATCGTACCAGTTCCGCGCCGCCCCGTGAATCCGCACGCGTTCGCCCTCGCGAATCCACGGCACGTCCGAGGCTTTCCAACTCGTCAGCTTCACCTGCCCGCTTTCGTCTTCGAGGAGCCCCGCTTGCTGAATCGCCGGCGACTCTGACTCCCACATCGTCGTCAGCGTCCCTTCAACACACACCTCGCGTCGCGACACACCCTCCAGTTTCCCGATCGGCACCATCGTCCCCGGTGCACCTTCGAGTTCCTCGAACACGCTCACTGCCGCCGACATCATGTCCTTGCCACCCAACACCGCCACGCTCAGCCGCCGACTGATCGCCGCTCGCGACCAGCCATCCAGCTTCTCCGCTAACCGTTTTGCCTGAGAGTTCACCGCGCCCAACTGTGCTTGGGTCAGCTCCGTCCGGGGATCTGCCCGGTCGGGGTCAGCCATCGGATTCACACTCGCCGCGCGCTTCTGGAACTGCCGCCGTCGTTCAGCGCTCTGCTCGGCCGCACTCACCCGCGACCGGGCCTCACGACCCTCTTGCGACCCCAGTTCCGCACGGGCACTAATCCGTTCGAGTTCCGCTTCCCGCGCTCGAATGCGTTCTTCTTGGGCCAACGTCACCCCGTCAATCCGCTCGTCGCTCGTGTTTGCGATCCCATCTGGGTGGTTCGCATCAACCTTTGCTTGGATCTCCTGTTGCACCGTCGCCTGGAACGTCGGCGTCTCGTCGACGACCTCAAACCCGTCTTCGTCGACTGCCGTCTCGTCCGCGTGTTCGAACGCCTGTTCAGCCACCGAAACTACCTTTCGACTGGAGTTGTTACTAGACATCGTTGTTCCTGAAGGCGCTAACGCGCCGACGCCCGCGACCTCACTCGCGGGATTCTCACGAACCAACACTTGAGCCACGGCTCCGACGTCAACCGATGACGCCGTCACCGAGGTGCCCGCGCCGCGCCTTCACGCCGGACCCTGTCCGGCGCGGCGCGGCACCGACGGCACCCCAACAAACGAGTGCGGGGGGTGAACCTCGAGGTGAGCGCGCGGTCACCGCCATATACCCAGCCGGTCACCGCGGGTCGGCGCCGCGCCGACGCCCGTCCGTCGGCAGACGCAACGGAAGCGGTCGCGGCGCCGAGGCGGCACGGCCGGGGGGTATACGGTGGTGAACGGCGTCGCATACGGCCACAGCGAGGCCGCAGAGAGCGAGGACCCGCTGGAACAGCACCGCGCCCGGACCCGCACGAGCCTGTCCCGTCCGTCGCAGACGCAACGGAAACGCCTCGTGCGGCAGCCCGGTGCGGGCTGGACGCCCGCGGACCCACAGCTCGTCGCGGCCGAGTTTGAGCGCATGCCCGGCAGGCCGCACAGCCGGCCCTGAGTGAGCCCCGGACCGTGGCATATTGGGGGTGAGCACGGCGAGCCCCCAATAGCCACCGCAGCCCGGGCGAACGAGGGGTGAGGGCAAGTGCCCGAACGGCGAGCAGCCCGCCCGGACCGCGCAAGCGGCCACGTCTGAGCCAGCCGGCCGGCGGCGCGACCGCATCGAGGGAGCGCCGACGCAACGGCTGGTGAAGATGCAGCCAGCCCGGTCTCGGTCACGGCCCGGACGCGGGTCGAGTGCTCGCAGGCCCGCCGCCGGGGCTGACCGGTATCGGGTGGCTGCACCCGGCCCGACCCGGCCCCGTGACCGTGCCCCGTCCGTCGCAGACGCAACGGCAGCGCGAAACGCCCGGGCCCGGCAGGAACGGACTGCCCGCCGGAGCGCGCGCAACCCGAGCAGTCGCCCCCCAAACGTACCGATAATCCTCACCACCCAAACACGTGAGATTGCTAGTTTCTACTCGCTAGCTTGCTATCCAGATCGTTGAGGACGTGACCCTCGTCTCCATCCCAAAAGAAACACAAACAACAGAGTATCACACGCTTGCTTCGAACATCACAGCAGTACGAGGCCGTTAGAGATGCTCTCCAAAAACTAACTCAGCAGACGTCGTCCAACTCTCACCACGTGATCTCAAATCGTGCGCCACCTTCAGAACCCATTGTAACGGCAATATCCCAACCATGGCCCTCGACAATTTGAGAGACGATCGAGAGCCCATAGCCAGTTCCGTCAGCAGTTGTCGAATATCCATGGGTAAATATCTCTGACCGAATCGGCTCAGCGATTCCGGGGCCATCATCTTCGATATAGAGTCCCGTATCGTCAGGGAGGCTTCCAACAGTCACAGTCGCCCCAGCACCAGCATGTTCAACGGCATTGCGAAACAAATTCTCTAGTAGTTCCTGAAAACGACTCTTATCCGCGGCGATCACTCCGAGATCATCGTCTAGTTGGAGCGTCGCTTGCTGTGTCTCAACGCTACTCCACGACGCATGGAGACACTCACGGATATCAACCGACTCGGTCTCACCAACGACTTCGCCTCTTTTTGAGAGGGCAAGAATGTCGCTGATGAGATCATCGATTCGAGCGAGTGATGCTAAGGCCCGCTCTAGTTCAGGGCTCTCGGACTGTTCATGGGCGATCTCAGTATACCCATACGCGATAGAGAGTGGGTTCCGAATATCATGTGTTAAGATGTCGGCGAACTCATTCAGCCGATCCTTCTGGTCTTGAAGCTGGGACTCCCGCTTTCGCTGCTCGGTGATGTCCCGAATAATGCCAGTAAAGTACTGTTCGCCGTTGTGTTCGTGTTCACGAAGGCTGATAAGCGTCGGAACTTCGTGTCCGTCCTTGTGCACCGCTGGGAGTTCGATACCATCCCAGTCGATATTGCGCTCTCCTGTCGCCACATACGAGGCTAATGCAGCCCCGTGGACTGCTTCTAAGCGCTCTGGGATGATTTTCATTTTCGAACTGCCAATCAATTCAGCGGGGGCATATCCGAGAATGTCTTCAACGGCCGGATTAGCATACACGATGTTGCTATCCGAGTCAATAGTCAACATCCCCTCTGCCGCATTTTCGACAAGTGTCTGGTAGAAATCGTCGGCGGTAATTGGAGGTGGCTGATCGTTGTTCATGTACGGCTACTATGAGTATTCAGTAGTCACGGGTTCTTCAGGATGTTGCTACGAGACTGACTATATCTCAGTTGAGAGTTAATTACGATCCGACTTCGGAGTGAAAGGGGAAGAGGGAACCTTCTGACGTGTATCAGGCCGAGACACGCCAATGCTGGTGGTTTAGAGGCACTCAGCACGAGTCTAGCCGTTCACGGGTGTATTTAATTTGGCGATTGGGGCTATCCTTGAGATATCGATCGGAGATTTTGATCGTGAAACAGAGAGAGTACTGAGCCCACCGGTCGTGAACAAATCCCCTAGTCCACTCGTCGTTGACGATTCATGGAGATACGTATTACCAGTACCACACCACAATTTCCAGTAAAGCACCTCAGTTTCGGTCTGCTAGGCCTCGGTGTGGCTTCGTCCGCAGTCCGCAGGTCTTGCCGATCGCTCACGGGCGTCTACGAACCTGTCACGTACGTGGCGACGATGTCGAGAGGAAGTCCTGATAGGGCAGTGGTGGTATGGAGGACACCATAGCTCAACTCAAGTTAACCAACATGGCCCACGGATCCATAGTTTTTGTTGGTTAAGACGATGTGGGCGGTTCTCGCGATTACTGGCTGTAACACTACTCAAAACTCATTTATATACAAGTTTCGTACGATGTTACATCATGCTCCGGCGCATCGAACTCGAAGTCCTCGCCACGGTCGACCGCGGCGACACGATCTCCGAACTCGCGACGAAGCTCGACCACAGCGAGAGCTACCTCTCTCGTGCTGTCGCCGACCTCGTCGAGAAGGGACTTGTCTACACGGAACGCGACGGCCGCCGAAAACGAGTCATCCCGTCAGACGCTCGTGCCGTCGAGCTCTACCAGGACCTCGTCCGCCAGCACTCCCACATCGACTTCCCCGAACTGCTGACGGGCAAGGCACTCGAGGTGCTGTACTACCTCGACCAGCCGCGAACCGTCTCTGAGATCGCCGACCGGAGCGATAACTACCGCAACACGGTCAACCGCGTCCTCAAGCGGTTTCGCGACCGTGGGCTCGTCGGGACGGCCGACGGCCGCTACGAGTTCAACGCCGACTTCGACCGCCTCCACGAGTTCGCCCGTGAACTCGTACACCATCTACATCGCCACCGCCTCGAAGCCGTCGCCCCGAAGGGCACGATTCTCTGGGAGGACTACGACGGATTCCTCGCCCAGACCGAGACGGAGATCGACGCAGAGGGGTTCCACGAAACCGGCCTCGCTCGATTCGCGGGCTTCGACCTCCAGTTCCTGCTCACCGGCCATCGCTACTACGTCTACGCCGAGGACCTCGACGCAGTCTCGCCGGCGGAGCTCTGCTGTCACACGCTGTTAATCGACGACGGCAGCCGCCACCGCTCGTACTGTCTCCTCCTGCTCAGCCAC